>ULRM01012355.1_pt1 | contig 53964 bp, 33 predicted proteins | sample 1955551 | NCBI WGS metagenome assembly ULRM01 (sample SAMEA4835686, study PRJEB28245) | human gut metagenome | biome: gut microbiome; material: fecal sample | place: Denmark | collected 2008
GAGAGGGGTAGAATAATGCGAGGTCTAAAGAAGAAAAAATTGATTAATTTATCTTTAGCTATGATGCTTACTTTTACTATGCTAACGAGTAATGTATCAGCATATGTGTATACTAATGTTGAAAATGCAGCAGAAAAAGTTAACTTAGCTTTAAATAAAGCTGCTTTTGCATCAAGCGAAGAGACAAGTACTTTTACTGCATCAAAGGCAACTGACGGAATTATTGATAGAGAAAGTTCTAAATCATCAAGATGGGCATGTGAAAGAGATGAAAATAGCCCATGGATAGTTGTAGATTTAGGAGAAAAACAAAGTTTTAATCAAATAGTCATTAATTGGGAGAGAAGAAATGTTAATGATTATAAGATTGAAATATCAGATGATTCAAAGTCTTGGACATCAATCTATATAGGAGAGGAATCAACAGAATTTGTTGAAAATATTAATGTAGGAAATCAAGAAGCTAGATATATTAAAGTTACCATTAATGATTATTCAGCAACATCAGAAGGTGTAACTTGGGAAACTGTATCTATATATGAGATTGAGGTTTATGGAGATGATTCAATAGTAGAAACAGATCCAGCTCCAGGGGTAAATGTAGCTTTAAATAAAACTGCAAGTGCATCATCTGTTGAAACAACAGATTTTACGGCAAATAAGGCTTTTGATGGAGTAGTAGATAGAACTGCTGATAAAAAATCAAGATGGGCAAGTTCTGTTTCGTCAGATCCCCAATGGTTAAAAGTTGATTTAGGAGAAGTAACTAAATTTGATAGCTTTATAATTGAGTGGGAAAGAAGAAATTCAAATAATTATAGAATCCAAGTTTCAGATGATGATAGTACATGGACTGACGTATATGTTGCAAATGAATATCCAGAGAATTTTAGAGAGACTATAGAATTATCAGAGGCTGTGAAAGCAAGATATGTAAGATTGTATATAAATGAGCATATTGCAAATTCCGAAGGAGTAAATTGGAATACTGTATCAGTATATGAATTACAGGTTTATAATGGAGGAATTCCAAAGAGTGTTTCCGATATAGCAAATAGTTTGATAGTACCAGAAATTTCAAGTGAAGATACAGTTCTTACTATGCCAGAGATTCCAGAAGGTTTTGAAATTTCATTTATTGGAGCCGACTATGAAGAAGTTATTGATTATGATATGAGTATTCATAAACCATTAGTAGATACAAAAGTTGAGTTAAACTTTGAAGTAACTAATGGAAGTGAAAAAGCAACTTCACCAGTTATAGAAATTACTGTTCCTGGTACTAATAATACTGAAGGAAATGCAAAACCAACAGTAATTCCAGAGTTAAGAGAATGGGCAGGGAAAAATGGAAACTTTACAATAACTAATAATTCAAGAATAGTAGTAAGTCCAGAATCTGAAAGTGAACTTATAGAAACAGCTAAAGTTTTTGCTAGTGATTATAAGGATTTAACAGGAAAAGATATAGAAGTTATTGTATCAAATACTCCGAAGACTGGAGACTTATATCTTGTTTTAAATTCAAATTATCCTGAACTTAGAGAAGAAGGATATTTTATGGATATTGATGATTTTGTTACTGTTGAAGCAAATGATGCACAAGCAATTTTCTTATCTACTAGAACAATACTACAAATTCTTAAGCAAAATGGAGATTTTATTCCTAAAGGATTAGTTAGAGATTATCCTCAGTATGACGTAAGAGGATTTATGTTAGATGTAGCCAGAAAGCCTGTTTCATTAGACTACTTATATGAAATTGTTAAAACTATGTCTTGGTATAAGATGAATGATTTTCAGGTTCACTCTTGAATCAAATGATGTAGGTGAAAATGGAGTATCATTAACAGCGCAAGATTTATCATATAGTAAAGAAGAGTTTGGAAACTTTATTGATGAAGCTAAGATTTATGGAGTAAATATAGTACCGGAATTTGATACACCTGGACATGCATTAGCATTTGTGAAGGCTCATCCAGAATATGCTTATAGAAATGGGCAAGGTGAGAATGCAGCTATGTTAGATGTAAGCAATCCAGAAGTTATAGAATATATAAAAGGTATATATGATGAATATCTGGATGGTGGAGAGGATTCTGTATTTAGAGATGCAACTTTCCATATAGGTTCAGATGAATTCTATGGTGATGCAGAAGAGTATAGAGCATACTTAGATGAAATGTTGAGGTATGTTAGAGATGAAAAGGGAAGAACTACAAGAGTTTGGGGAAGCTTAAGTCATAAATCAGGAAGTACTCCTGTAACATCTGAAAATATAGAAATGAATATATGGAACTGTGGATGGGCAAATCCACAAGCTATGTATAATCAAGGATATAATTTAATAAATACTGATGATGCTTATCTTTATATTGTACCAGGAGCTAATTATTATATGAACTATTTAAATAGTCAATGGTTATATAATAATTGGGAAGTAAATAAGTTTAGCAATGGAGTTGTAATTCCACAAGGTGCGAAGCAAATGCGTGGAGGTATGTTTGCTATTTGGAATGACATGATAGACAAATCTTCAAATGGAATAGTTGAGTATGACTTATTTGATAGAACACTTCCAGCAATTCAAGTTTTATCTGAAAAAATGTGGGGAGAAGCGGAAGATAAGACATATGAGGAGTTTAAGGCAGTTGCGGATAAAGTAAGTTTAGCTCCAAATACTAATCCTAAATATGAGGTTGAAAGTAAGACTGAAAAGGTTCTTGAATATGATTTTAATAATATAAATGAAAACTCAGTAGAAGATAAATCAGGAAATGATTATAATTCATTAGATTTAAATAATTCAGTAGTACAAGGTGGATCATTGAGGTTAAATGGAGGGAATAGTTATCTTAAGACTCCTATTAAAAATATAGGACCAAATTATTCAGTTTCATTTAGTGTTAATAGATCAATAGATAGTGATGAAAGTGAGCAAATTCTATTTGAATCACCTCAAGGAACATTCAAAGCTGTACAAAGTGAAACTGGTAAAGTTGGTTTTTCAAGAGAAGGATATAATTATTCATTCAATTATACTCTTCCAAAGGGAGAATGGGTAGATATAACTATAATAGGTAAAATTAATAAAACTGAGCTTTATATAAATGGAGAATATGTTGATGAAATAAGTAAATCAAGTTCAGAAGGTAAGTTTGGAACCTTTGTATTTCCATTAGAAACAGTTGGTAGTGAAAGCAATTCATTTAAAGGTGATATTGATAATTTAACTATTACCAATGTAGCTACTATATATGATGAAACATTAATACCACAATCTCAAATGACTATAACTGCAACAAGTGAACATCCTAATGTAGGAACTGAAGGATTAGCTAGATTTGCTATTGATGGAGATGAAGGAACAATATGGCATACTAAATATTCTCCTAAAGATGAGTTACCACAAAGTGTAACTATAAATTTAGGTGAAACTTGCAAGGTGGATAGATTCACATATCTTCCAAGACAAAATGGAGGAACAAATGGAATAATCACTAAATATGCTATATATACAAGTATTGATGGAGAAGAGTTCTCAAAGGTTTCAGAGGGAGAATTTGAAAATAATATTAAGTTAAAAACAGTGAAGTTTAATGATTCTATTGAAGCAAATTATATTAAGTTTGAAGCATTAGAAGGTGTTGGAGGGTTTGCATCAGCATCAGAATTTAATGTTTATAGAGCAAAGGATAACACTGAAACAGAAGTTAATAAGGATTCTTTAAGATTTGCAATAGACTACGCTTTAGAAGTGATAGAAAGTGGTGACTTAGAGAGTGTTGTACCTGTAGTTATAAAAGAATTCAATGAGTCTTTAGAAGAAGCTAAACAAGTATATGAAAATAGTAAGGCAACGGAAGCTGAGGTTGATGCTGCATTTAAGAGATTAACAAATGCTATTCACATGCTTGAATTTAAACAAGGTAATAAGGAAGTTTTAAAAAATCTTATAAATAGTGCTGAAGCTTTAGATGAGAATATATATACTAGTGAATCTTGGATAAATCTTATTGAAGAAATTCAAAAAGCTAAGGATGTATATAACGATGAAAATGCAATGCAAGATGAAGTAGATAATGCAGTAGAAAGCTTAAAAGCTGCAATAAATAATTTAGTTATAAACAATGTAAATAAGACTGAATTACAAAAACTGGTTGATAAAATTTCCTCATTAAATAAGGATGAGTATATAGAATCTACATGGAGTGCTCTAGAAAGTAAACTTAATAATTCTATAGAAGTATTAAATAACAGTAATGCAAGCCAAGGGGAAGTAGATAAGGCATATAATGATTTATTAGTATCTTATCTTGGATTAAGGTTAAAGCCTGATAAATCCAAACTTGAAGATTTAATAAATAAAGTTAAAGATATGGATTTATCAAAATATACAAAAGAGAGTGTTAATAACTTAAAGGTTGCTTTAGCTAAAGCAAGTGAAGTTTTAGCTAATGATAAGGCTACTCAAAAAGAAATTGATAAGGCAGCTTCAGAACTTGAGGTAGCTAAAGCTAATTTAGTTACAAAAACAAATGGAACAAATAGTTCAAATGGAAATAGCAATAATCAAAGTAGTAATGGAGATAAGGGAGATACAAACTTAAGCAGTACTTTACCAAAAACAGGTGCAATAATATCTTCTACAATAATATTAGTATTAGCAGGGGTAGTTATAGTTATAGGTATTGTTATGATGAAGAAGAAAAAAATTAAATAAAAATAAAAATGGAGGTGCCTTGATTAAGGCATTTCCATTAAAAGTTGCATTCTAAGTAAACGATTAATATGGCTTGTTTAGTATGTAGTAATAATTAAGTTAATAATAGGGGGAAAGAGAATGAAGTATAAGAAGATATTAACTACTATTTTATCTTTAACATTGATAACTACATCATCTGGAATTGTAACATTTGCTGAAAACGTTAGCAATAAGATATCCAGCGTTAATATGGCAGAGAGTAGCTTTCAGCGTTCAACATTATTTAATGATGGATGGAAATTTAATTTAGGGGATGTACCTGATGCTAAAAATAAAAATTATGATGATGAATCATGGAGAAGCCTAACATTGCCGCATGATTGGAGTATAGAACAAGATTTTAATAAAAACTCACCATCTACACATGAAGGTGGATTCTTAGATGGAGGTGTTGGATGGTATAGAAAATCTTTTGTACTTCCAAAAGAAATGGAAGGTAAAAAAATTACAATTGATTTTGATGGAGTTTATATGGATAGTTACATCTATGTAAATGGCGAACAAGTTGGTAATCATCCTTATGGATATACACCATTTTCATTTGATATAACAGATAATTTAGTATGTGATGGAGTTACTGAAAATGTAATTTCAGTAAAGGTCAATAATAAACAACCAAGTAGTAGATGGTATTCAGGTAGTGGAATATATAGAGATGTTAAACTTACAGTAACAGATAAGATTCATGTAGAACAATATGGAACATATGTTACTACTCCTAATTTGGAAAGTGAATATGAAACAGGTAAAGCTACAGTTAATATAAAAACAGATATAGCAAATGAAAAAGATAGTGATAAAGAAGTTAATCTAATATCAACTATATATGATGCTCAAGGAAATAAGGTTGGAGATAGTACATCAACACAAGTTATAAATGCAAATAGCACATATAAATACGATCAAAATATAGAGGTTCAAAATCCTAATCTTTGGGGAACTGAAAATCCTTATTTATATAGTGTTGTTACAACAGTATTAATAGATAATGAAGTTGTAGATGAATATGAAACAGAATTTGGTATGAGATGGTTTGAAGTTACTACTGATAATGGTTTCTTCTTAAATGGAGAACAAATGAAGCTGGAAGGTGTTTGTATGCATCATGACCAAGGAGCATTAGGGGCTGTTGCAAATGAGGCTGCTATAAGAAGGCAAGTCAAAATATTAAAGGATATGGGAGTAAACTCTATTAGAGTTACACATAATCCTGCAGCGCAAGTATTAATAGATATTTGTAATGAAGAGGGAATTTTATTAATAGATGAAGCCTTTGATACTTGGTATGGTGGTAAAAAGACTTACGATTATGGAAGATTCTTTGAACAAAAATCAATACATGGTGATATGACTTGGGCTGAATATGATGTTAAACAAATGGTTAATAGAGGTAAGAATGCACCAAGTATAATTATGTGGTCTCTTGGAAATGAAGTTTGGGAAACAAACCAAACAAAGGCGGTACAAACTGCACAAAACCTTAATAATTGGGTTAAGGAAATAGATACTACAAGACCAACAACTTTAGGAGAAGATAAATTTAGAATGGGATCTGGAACAGGTGCTCATGAGAATGTGGCTAACGCATTTGATGTTGTTGGATTTAACTATGCTGAAGCCAACTATGATTCTTTCCATGAAAAGTATCCAGATTGGGTTTTATATGGATCAGAAACTTCTTCAGCAACTAGAAGTCGTGGATTCTATGCTCATCCGGAAAGCACAAATCAAATGGATAAACATGATAATTTACAACAATCAGATTATGATAATGATCATGTTGGTTGGGGAAGAACTGCAGAAGATGCATGGAAGAGAGATAGAGATAAAGAATATATTTTAGGAGAATATATTTGGACTGGATTTGACTATATAGGAGAGCCAACTCCGTATTATAGTACTTTCCCATCTAAATCTTCATATTTTGGAGCAGTAGATACAGCAGGTTTTGAAAAAGATATATATTATTTCTATCAAAGCCAATGGTCTGATGAGCCAATGGTACACTTATTACCACATTGGAATTGGGAAAATGATGATAGTATAAAAGTCGATGGTAACAAAATATTAGTTAAAGCATATACAAATGCAAATAGTGTAGACTTATATTATAACGAAGATGTTAATAGTGATGAATTAGGTTCATTAGTTGCAAGTGATGAATATGAAGTTACTGATGCTGGGTATAATGGACAATATAAAGAGACTAGTGATGGTAAACTACATTTAGAGTTTAGAGTTGAATATAAACCAGGTAAATTGACAGCTATTGCAAGGGACGAAAATGGTCAAGAAATTGCAAGAGATGTAGTTAAAACTGCAAATGAAGCTAAAGCAATAGATTTAAGCGCAGATAGACAAGTTATAGAAGCTGATGGATATGATTTATCATATATAACTGTTGATATAGTTGATGAAAATGGAACATTAGTACCAGATGCAAATAATCTAGTTAACTTTGAGGTTAGTGGTAATGGTGTAATTGTTGGAGTTGATAATGGTAATGCTGCAAGTGTAGAAAGATATAAGGATAATAAGAGAGAAGCTTTTAATGGTAAAGCTTTAGTAATTGTTCAATCAACTAAGGATGCAGGGTCATTTACTTTAACAGCAACAAGTAATGGTTTAGCTACTGATACTATAAATGTTTATACAGTAGAAGATGATGATTTAGATGAAAATAAAATTGTTGGATATGATGTTAGTGATATTACAGTTCCTGTAAATGGACAATTGAATTTACCAGAAACAGTAACAGCATTATATACAGATGGAACTAGAAATGAAGTTAATGTTACTTGGGAAGAGGTTTCAAAGGATAAATTAGCGCAACCTGGAATGTTTAAGGTAAGTGGAAGGATAGAAAATAGTAATATACCAGTAGTATTGAATATTATAGTTAGAGATATGATTGGTGCACAAGATGCAAGAATATTAACAGCTGTTGGTGAAGTAGCAACGCTTCCTAATACTGTATCAGTAGTATTTAATGACGGAACTACAGAAGAGTATGAAGTTACTTGGGAAAGAGAATTAACAATAGAGGATGTATCTAATGTTGGAACTGTTGAGATATTAGGAAGTATTGAAGGTGTATCTGGAATGCAAGCAAAAGCTATAATAGTAGTTTCTGATAATTATGAAGAAAAGAATATTGCTTTAAGAGAAAATGGAGAATATCCAAAGGCATTTACATCATATCCAGGGCCAGATAACATTAATAATATAAATGATGGTGTAATTTCTAAGGGAAATAATCCTCAAAATAGATGGACAAACTGGGGAAAAGCAAGTCAAAATTATGATGATTATGTAGGTATTGAGTTTGATAAAGAGTATACAATAAGTAGAATAGGACTTTCACTTTATAGTGATCATGGTGTAGCAATACCAAGTGAAATAACAGTTGAATACTTTAACGGTAAAGAGTGGGTGAAAGTTTCAAATCAAAGTAAAACTACTGGATTTACTGTAGAAGGTACAGAAGAAATAACTTTTGATGCTATAAAAACTACAAAGATAAGAGCATTATTAAAGGAAGATACAGCAGAAAATAAAGCAGTTGGGCTTACTGAGTTTGAAGTATATTCAAATGTTATGGTAAGTGAAGGAACAGCGTTATTAAATGATATAAAGGTAAATGGAGTGACTATAGAAGGATTTACGGAAAATACTACTGAATATTCAATTGTTATTCCTTATGGCTCAGAGATTCCGGTTGTTTCAGCTACAGCTAAAGATAATGCAAGTGTATTTGTAGTACCTGCACTTACATCTAACGGAGTAGCAAAAGTTCTAGTGACTTCTGAAGATGGAATTAATAAAAATGTATATTCAATTAGATTTAGAGAAGAAGCAGCAAAATTAGATAATGTAGAAATATCATTATCAAAAGAAGATATAACAGAAGATGATATTGTAGATATTAATGTAGATGCTAAGTTACAAGATAATAGTACAGTATCAATGTCTAACTTAGATATAAAGTACTATTCAACATCTGAAAATAATGGGGAAGTAAAGATAGATGGTAATAAACTTACAGCATATACAGCAGGTGATATAAGTTTATATGCAGAAGTAACTTATAAAGGTGTAACAAAAATTAGTAATACATTAAACTTTACTATTTTAGAAAATACAGCAGAAAAAACTGCAATAGCATATGAAAGAGTTATTGTTGAAACAGAAAAAGGAGTTAAACCAGAACTTCCAACAAAGGTTAAAGCTACTTTTGATATTGGATTACCAAGAGATTTAGAAGTAAGTTGGGATGAAATTGACCAATCAAAATACAATGAATATGGTGTATTTGAAATTAAAGGTAGTGTAGAAGGACAAGAATTAAAGGCAACAGCTAAGGTTATAGTTAAAGGAATTTCTGCATTAGGCAATTTAGCCTTAGTAACTAATGTTGGTGTTGAGCCAAATTTACCAGATACAGTTAAGGCATATTATACAGATGGAAGTGTTAAAGATTTATCTGTTATTTGGGAAGATTACAATAAAGAGTTATTACTACAAGAAGGTGTATTTGAAGTAACTGGAGTTGTTGATGGTGTAAATATTATGGCAAAAGCAAATATAAGAGTTTCTTCTGACGTTGTTAAAGGAGATAATATAGCTAGAGCTAGAAATGGATATGATCTTCCAATGGCAATTGCATCATATACTAATGATACAAAGGTAGATGCTGCATCTCAAGATAGGATAGAAAAAGTTAATGATGGATTAATAGAGCATGATCTAAATGCAGCTAATAATAGATGGTCAAATTGGAAAAGAACAGATAAGCATACTAGTGAATGGGTGGGTATTATATTTGGAGTTGCAGATCCATTAGAAAGATATATTAATAATTTAGAAGTTGATTTCTTTGAAGATAATGGTACAAAGATTCCTACAAATATAACAATTCAATATTATGTTGGAGATGAAATTGTTAAGCCAGAAAATCCTGCTCATGTTTTAGAGGAGACTAATTCACCATTGAATGATGAAAATAACTGGAGAGATGTAACTAATTTAGTGGCAAATCCAAGTTCAACATCAGGTTCAGATACTAATTATTACACATTTGATATGGTAAAAACTTATGCATTAAGAGTTAAAATGGATGCACAATCAAATATGGGATTAGGTATAACTGAAATTAAGGCTTTTGAAGAGAGAGTAGTGGCAAATAATGATTTTGAAGTAAAGTCTATTAAAGTTAATGGTAGTGATTTAGAAGGATTTAATCCAGAAACTTTAGATTACTCATTAACACTTAAGAATGATGAAGCTTTACCAGAGATAACAGTAGATGTAAATAATAATGCATCAGTAACAACTGTTTACACAGTAGAAAGTAGTGAAAAATCTACCTATGCTATTAATGGTAAAGAAAAGCTTGAGGTAGTAATTGCATCAGAAGATGGATTAAAAGAAGTAAGATATACACTTGCAATAGCAAGAGAAGGTGAAGAAAACATTATTGATAAATCATTACTACAATATACAATTGAATATGCTGAAGAGGTAAAGGCTGATGGAGCATTAGAAGGTGTAGTTCCTGCGGTAGTTAGAGAATTTAATGCTGCTTTAGAAGAAGCTAAATTTGTGCTAGCTAACCAAGAGGCAACTGAAGCTGAAGTAGATGCAATTACTGATAGATTACTAAATGCTATTTGGATGTTAGAATTTAAGGGGGGAGATAAAGAAACTCTTAAGGCAAATATTGAATTAGCAGAGAAGTTAAATGAAAAAGAGTACACTAAAGAGTCTTGGGAAAAACTACAAGTAGAGTTAAATATAGCGAAGGAAGTATATGAAGATGAAAATTCACTTGCGGCTGATATAGAAGAAGCAACTAATAATTTACAAGATGCAATAAATGCTTTAATAAAGAAAGATGTAAATAAGAGATTGCTTCAACAACTTGTAACTATGATAGGTGGATTAGATTCAAATGAATATATCTACACTACTTGGGAAAATGTAGATAATAATTTAGAGTTAGCTAATAATGTATTAATAAATGAAGAAGCTACTCAAGAGGAAATAGATATAGCTTATAATAATTTATTAAGAGCTTACTTAGAATTAAGATTAAAGCCAAGTAAGGATAAGCTTGAAGATCTAATAAATAAAGCTGAATCTTTAAATAAAGAAAATTATACAGAAAGTACTTGGAAAGAAGTTGAAAATGCATTAGAAAAAGCAAAAGCAGTTATCACTAATGAAAATGCAAGTGAGGAAGAAATAACACAAGCTGAAAATGAATTAGATGTAGCGATGGAAAGTTTAATTGCATCAAATTTAGAAAATAACAATAATAATTCAAACAATGGAACAACAAATAATGATGGAAATGTAGGTAGTAATACAAATAATAATAGCAATAATGCTACTAATCTACCTAAAACAGGGGCTGCTACTTCAGTAGCAACAGTATTAGCATTAGGGTCTTTACTTGTAGGTTGCGGTGCTAGTATGATAAAGAAAAAAGAAGATTAAAAATAATATTTATTAATGAAATAGGCTATCTCAAGGGTTATTAAAAAGTAACCTTGAGATAGCCTTTAATTTATATAGTTATTTATTAAATACAAGAATCTTTATACTTTCTTAACATGAGATGTAGATATCTTAATACTATCTTAATTTTCAAAATTATATTATAGACGTGTAGTAAAAATCAAGGAGGAGTAAATATGGATGCTTTAGTATTAATATCATTCATTTTAGTAGTTTCACTATTATGTTACTTAGTCTATTGCTTAGTCAGGGGGGAAAATCTATGATTAATGTAATTTTGCAAATAATAATATATACAGTCATTTTAGTTTTATTAGCAATACCATTAGGTAGATATATGGGGAAAGTATTTTTAGGTGAAAAGGTATTTTTAAGTCCAATAGTAAGGCCTATTGAAAAATTTTTATATAGAATACTAAAAATCGATGAAGAAAAAGGAATGGGATGGAAGCAATATACTGCATCTGTACTAATGTTTAATTTATTAGGATTTATAGTAGTTTATTTATTGCAGATATTTCAAAAATATTTGCCATTAAACCCAGAAGGTATAGGTAATGTTCCAGCTGATTTGGCGTTTAATACAGCTACAAGTTTTGCAACCAATACAAATTGGCAAGCTTATAGTGGTGAATCACAATTAAGTTATTTGACTCAAATGTTAGGATTATCAGTTCAAAACTTTCTTTCTGCAGCAGTTGGTATTGCAGTATTGGTAGCTGTTATAAGAGGTTTTATGAAAAGAAAATCAAAGGAAATAGGCAACTTTTGGGTAGATTTAACTAAATCATTATTATATATTTTATTACCACTATCAATAGTAGTTTCTTTATTTTTAGTATCACAAGGTGTTGTGCAAAACTTTAATAAATATCAAGAAGTTAAATTAATAGATCCATATACATTAGAGGATGGTACAGTTATAGATACTCAGATAATTCCGGGTGGACCTGCTGCTAGTCAAATAGCAATTAAACAATTAGGAACAAATGGTGGTGGATTCTTTGGTGTAAACTCAGCACATCCGTTAGAAAATCCAACTTTAGCATCAAATGTAGTTCAAGTTACATCTATATTGTTAATTGCAGTTGCATTATGTTTTACTTTTGGATATATGGTTAAAGATAAAAAACAGGGACGAGCTATATTCTTGTCAATGTTCATAATTTATGCAATTTCTTTAATTAGCGTTGGAGTTTTAGAGCAAAAGGCTACACCTCAAATTGAACAAAATGGAATAGTTGATATTAGTTATTCAGATACACAATCTGGAGGTAATATGGAAGGAAAAGAGGTTAGATTTGGTATAGCAAGTTCTTCTTTCTGGGCTGTTACAACAACAGCAGCTTCAAATGGATCAGTAAATTCAATGCATGATTCTTATACTCCATTGAGTGGAGGAATAATAATGTTATTAATGCAATTAGGCGAAGTAATATTCGGTGGTGTTGGTTCAGGATTATATGGAATGTTAGCATTTGTAATTATGACAGTATTTATTTCAGGTCTTATGGTTGGAAGAACGCCAGAGTATTTAGGTAAGAAAATAGAACCTTTTGAGATGAAAATGGCATCATTAGCAGTAATAACTACACCATTAATAGTAGTTATAGGTACGGCCATAGCATGTGTAATACCTGGCATACAAGATAGTCTAAATAATGGAGGAGCTCACGGATTTTCAGAAATTTTATATGCACTTTCTTCAGTAGGTAATAATAATGGTAGTGCATTTGCAGGATTTGGAGCTAACACAATTCCATTAAATATTTTATTCGGAATAGCAATGATATTAGCTAGGTTTATACCAATATTATTAGTTCTTGCAATAGCAGGTTCATTGGCGTCTAAGAAGTATATACCAAGTTCTTCAGGTACATTAGCGACAAATAATAGTATATTTGTAACATTATTAATAATTGTTGTATTAATGATAGGAGCATTAAGCTTCTTTCCTGCATTAGCTTTGGGGCCAATAGTAGAACATTTGCAAATGTTGTTTTAGTATAATGTAAAAGAAAGAGGGAATTTGCTATGAGTAAAAAGAAACAAGCTTTTATGGATAGTAAAATAATGAAAGATGCACTTAAAGAATCTTTTAAAAAGTTATCACCAAGGATTCAGTATAGAAATCCGGTAATGTTTGTAGTATATATAGGTTCACTGTTAACAACATTTATTTTTTTAGCAACTTTATTTAAAGGTAATGAAAGTAATGATAGATTCTTTACTTTTTTAATAACATTATTTCTTTGGTTTACAGTTTTATTTGCAAACTTTGCTGAAGCAATTGCAGAAGGTAGAGGGAAAGCACAAGCAGAATCATTGAGGGCAGCAAAAAAAGATGTAATGTGTAGAAAGCTAAAAAGTATGGCTGATAGGGTTGGAGATGTAGTTAGGTCTTCTGATCTAGCAAAGGGTGATATTGTATTAGTTAAGGCAGGTGAACAAATACCAGCAGATGGTGAAGTTGTTGAGGGTATAGCATCAGTGGATGAAAGTGCTATAACAGGAGAAAGTGCACCAGTTATAAGAGAGGATGGTGGAGATAGAAGTTCTGTAACTGGTGGAACAACTGTTGTTTCAGATTGGATAGTAATGAAGGTTACAGCAGGTAGTGGAGAAAGTTTTTTAGATAAAATGATTTCCATGGTTGAAGGAGCTTCAAGGAAGAAAACTCCTAATGAGATTGCACTTCAAATATTATTAGTAGCATTAACAATAATATTTTTAGTAATAACATCAACACTTTATGTATTTGGTGATTTTGCAGTTAAGTTAAATGGAGTAGGTGAATCAATATCAATACTTTCATTAATTGCATTATTAGTTTGCTTAGCACCTACAACAATTGGAGCATTATTATCTTCAATTGGAATAGCAGGAATGAGCAGATTAACTAGCGCTAATGTTTTAGCTACTTCAGGTAGAGCTATAGAAGCGGCTGGAGATGTAGATGTATTGTTACTAGATAAAACCGGAACTATAACTTTAGGGAATAGACAAGCAGCGGAATTTATGCCATTAGAAAATATATCAGTAGAAGAGTTAGCTGAAGTAGCGGCATTAAGTTCATTAGCAGATAAAACACCAGAAGGTAAAAGTATAGTAGAATTAGCTAAAAGTCAATATAGCTTTAAGGAAGAGGGAAATGAAGAAGGTGAATTTGTACCATTTACAGCAAGAACAAAGATGAGTGGTATGAATTATAAAAATAGAACAATAAGAAAAGGATCAGAATCTGCAATTAAGGAATATGTCAAAGGTTTAGGTGGAGAATATCCAAATGAATGTAATGTTATAGTTAAAGGAATATCTAGAAAAGGTGGAACTCCTTTAGTTGTTGTTGAGAATGAAAGGGTTTTGGGGGTTGTATATTTAAAGGATGTTATTAAATCAGGCGTTAAAGAGAAATTTAGTGATTTGAGAGAGATGGGAATTAAGACGGTAATGATTACTGGAGATAATCCATTAACTGCAGCAGCTATAGCAGCAGAAGCAGGAGTTGACACTTATTTAGCAGAAGCTACTCCAGAAGCTAAGCTTAATTTAATTGTTGAATATCAACAAGCTGGACACATAGTTGCAATGACTGGTGATGGTACAAATGATGCTCCAGCACTTGCTCAAGCGGATGTAGCAGTAGCGATGAATTCAGGAACACAAGCTGCTAAAGAGGCTGGTAACATGGTTGATTTAGACTCAAGTCCAACTAAGTTAATTGAAATTGTTAAAATAGGTAAGCAATTATTAATGACAAGAGGCGCTCTTACAACATTTAGTATTGCAAATGATGTAGCTAAGTATTTTGCTATAATACCACCATTATTTATGAGTATATTTCCAGTATTAGATAAACTTAATATTATGAGGTTAGCTAGTCCAGAAAGTGCTATTTTATCAGCAGTTATTTATAATGCACTAATTATAGTAGCCTTAATACCTCTTTCATTAAAAGGTGTTAAGTACTCTGAGGCACCAGCGCATAGGCTTTTAAAGAAGAACTTATTAGTTTATGGACTAGGGGGAATGATAATACCATTTATAGTAATAAAGTTAATTGATATTATAATAAATCTTTTAAATATATTTTAGGAGGAGACATTATGTGGCAAATATTTAAAAAGTCTTTAGGGGTTTTATTGATATTTACATTAATTGTAGGAATTATATATCCAACTTTTATAACTGTATGTGCTCAAACATTTTTTAAAGATAAAGCGAATGGAAGTTTAATAGTAAAAGATGGAGAGATAGTGGCATCAAAGCTTATAGGACAAAACTTTACTTCCCCAGAATATTTCTGGGGAAGACCATCAGCGGCTGTAGATTATCCTTACAATGGAATTGGAGGGGCTGGATCAAATAAAACTCCTGCTGGAGATGAATTAGAAGAAATTATAAAGATAAGAATTGAAGAATTACAAAAATATAATGGAAAAGATGAAGAAATACCAGTAGATTTAGTAACAGCTTCAGGGAGTGGGTTAGACCCTGATATATCAGTAGCAGCTGCTGAATATCAAGTAAAAAGAGTTGCAGAAGCAAGAAATATGAGTGAAGAAGAAGTACAAAGTATAGTAGATGAATTAAAGCAAAAAAGAATTTTAGGATTCTTTGGAGAAACTTATGTTAATGTAGTTGAATTAAATTTAAAGTTAGATAAAATTCAAGAGTAAAATTAATGGAAAAGAGAATTGATTATGATTATAATATCCTTAATAGTCTATTAGGGATATTATAATTTATTTTTAAGGATAATTTATAGATAAAAAATAAGTATTTTTTAGCTGGGGTGATAACGATGATGGAAGTAGATGATAGACCAGATTCTAGGCAGTTATTAAAAAAAATTAAAGATGAAGAAATTTATTTAAAAAGAGGAAAATTAAAAGTATTTTTTGGATATGCATCAGGAGTTGGAAAAACATATTCTATGCTTCAAGAAGCACATGAATTAAAAGCAAATAATATTGATGTAGTAGTAGGATATATAGAAAGACATACTAGAAAAGATACATTAGAATTAATTGATGGACTAGAAGTTTTACCAACACGAAAAGTGGAATATAAAGGTGTTATTATTCAAGAATTTGATCTTAATTCTGCATTGGAAAGAAATCCAGAAGTTCTATTATTGGATGAATTACCTCATACTAATCCGCCTAATTTTAGACATGTTAAGAGGTGGCAAGATATAGAGGAGATGTTAGAGGCTGGTATAAATGTTTATACTACCTTAAATGTTCAACATCTAGAAAGTTTAAATGATGTTATAGCTAGTATTACAGGAATATTTGTAAAAGAAACAGTTCCAGATTATATAGTCGACAGGGCTGATAAGATAGAACTTATTGATATAGCAACAGATGATTTGAAAGCAAGATTTGATGAAGGCAAAATATACAAAAAGGAAAATGTTGACAAAGCAAAAGCTAACTTTTTTACTGATGATAACTTAAAAGCATTGAGAGAGTTATCTTTAAGAAAAACAGCTGATACAGTTAATAGTGTTGTCCAAATTTCAAGATTATCAAAAGGTAGTATAAATATATTACCTACTAAAGAGAAGATAGTAGCTTGTATAAGTGCATCACCTTCATCAGCAAAGGTAATAAGAGCAACATCAAGAATGGCAATGTCATATAAAACAGAATGGATAGCATTATATGTAGGTAATTTAAATTCTAAGAATATGACAACACAAGAAAAAAAGAGATTAAAGAATCATATAAAATTAGCAGAAACATTAGGCGGAATTGTAGAAATAGTTCATGGTGATGATGTTGTAGATACTATAATTAAATTTTGTAATTATAGAAATATAACTAAAATAATAATTGGCAGAAATGTTTTAAGAAAAAAAGTTTTATTTAGAGTAAATAGAAAAGATATAGTAGATAAATTAATAGAAAGGGTAAAATATATAGAGGTTCATGTAATTCCAACATGGATAGAGTCAAGGACTAAGAAAAAGTTAGCATTTAATATTAGTAATGATAGCAGCATAAAAGAAAAATTGGTATTTAGCAAGAATGATTTATTAATAGGAATAGCTTTTTCGGTAATAGCTTCTACAGTTTCTATAATAATAAATTATTTAGGATTCGCAGAAGCGAATATACTATTAGTATATATTTTGGCTATATTATTTATTTCGGTTAATACTAAGGGATATGTTATAGGTGTAATATTTGCATTTATAAATGTTTTTATTTTTAATTTTTTATTTACAGAACCTAAATTAACATTAGGCTTTGATGATCCTACTTATTTAGTTACATTTCCTTTCTTTATTTTAGTTGCAACTATAACATCAACATTAACTACTAGAATTAAAGAGCAGTCTGATATGTTTGAAAAAAGAGAAGAAGTTGCACAAATGTTATATGAGATAAGTAGAAGTTTTATTAATTTATCAAGTGAAGAAAAGATAATTAGTACAGGAGTTACTCATCTTTCACAAGGATTAAGAAGAGATACTATATGTTATGAAGCTAAAGATGGAATATTAACAGGAAACTATATTGTAAAAAATATAAATACAAATTTTAAGCAAGATAAATTAAAAGGAGATAAAAACTTTGAAATAGCTTATTGGGTATTAAATAATAGAAAAACTGCTGGAAGGGGAACTGATACACATAATGCTAGTGAAGTTTATTATATGCCTATTATAGTTAAGGAAAAGATATTTGGAGTTATTGGAGTTTTTTTGGGAGATGAAGATATTGATAAAGATGATATTAGTTTAATGGAGGCAGTAGTTGCACAAATGTCATTAGCTTTAGACAGGGTGGAATTGGTTAGAGAAAAAGAAGAAACAAAGCTAGAATTTGAAAGAGAGCAATTAAGAAGTAATTTGTTAAGGGCTATATCTCATGATTTAAGAACTCCATTAACAGGGATAGAGGGGTCTAGCAGTTTAATTTTATCTTCATTTAACGAATTAACAGATGATACTATACTTGAGCTTGTAAAGGAAATTAATTATGACTCAGAATGGTTAATAAGACTTGTTGAAAACTTATTAAGTATGACTAGGATTGAAAGTGGAAAATTAGAAATTAAAAAGTCAGAAGAAATAGTTGAGGAAATTGTATCAGAATCGATTCAGCATTTAAAAAGTAGATTAAATAATCATAAATTAAGTATAGATATGCCTAAAGAGGTTTTATTTGTACCTATGGATGGAAAACTTATAGAACAAGTTATAATAAATTTAGTTGATAATGCTATAAAATATACACCAGAACAATCAGAGATTAATATAAGAGTTTTTAGAAAAGGGAATAGTGTGTATTTTGAGGTAAGTGACAATGGACCTGGAATAAATAAAGAGGATATTAATCATTTATTTGAAATTTTTTACAAAGGAAATAAAAATAATGTGGATTCTAGAAGGGGTTGTGGATTAGGATTATCAATATGTAGATCAATTGTTTTAGCGCATGGAGGAGAAATACTTGTAAAAAATAACAAAGAGTGTGGAGCTAAGTTTATATTTAATTTGCCTTTAAATTAAAATTTAAAAAAGTAAATACATTTATGGGAGATAGCGATGAATAATAATGTGATGATTTTAGTAGTTGAAGATGAAAAAGCTATAAGAAATTTTATGAAAATTTCATTAACAACACAGGGTTATAAGGTTTTAGAAAGTTCAAATGGCAATGATGCTTTAGCTTTATTTATGTCTTATAATCCAGAACTTATAGTTTTAGATTTAGGATTACCAGATATGGATGGAATTGAAATTATACATAAGATTAGACAGTTTAAGGAAACACCGATAATTGTGGTATCAGCTAGAGAGCAAGATAGGGATAAAATAGAAGCTTTAGATTTAGGTGCTGATGATTATTTATCAAAGCCTTTTAGTATGGGAGAACTACTTGCAAGAGTTAGAGTTATACTTAGAAGAATAAGTAGAGGTAAAGATAAGATAGAAGAAGTTAACGAATATAATGTTGATGGACTTGAAGTTGATTTGGAAAAAAGAAGAATATTTCTTAATGGAGAAGAAGTTCATTTTACACCAATTGAATTTAAGATATTTTCTTTATTAGTAAGACATGCTGGCAAAGTATTAACACATAACTATATTATTAAGGAAGTCTGGGGGGGAGTGGTTGGAGGAGAAAACCAATCATTAAGAGTTTTTATGGCTAATATAAGAAGAAAAATTGAAAAGGAACCAGCAAATCCTAGATTTTTATTGACTGAAGTTGGAGTTGGCTATAGATTAGTAGATGAGTAAATCTAGTAATTTTTTTTGTGTGCCCAGCATGGGCAACAACTTGACGGTGAAAGTCCGTTGTAGGCTTGGTAGTAGGAACCACTAGCCAATGACAAGGGTGTCCATTGTGAGATGGAATCTGAAGGAAGTCGGAGGCAAATTCTCGGTCTGAGGAACACGAACTACATAAAAGTCTTACTAAGGTCGGATGAGTTTGCAAAACAAAACAAAGTCCAACACTACCCGAAACCTTAGGAGTATATGTAGCAGATATATGAGAGGAAGGTTGTTGTTCTTACCTGGGGAGGTCTGATAGATACATTGCTAATAAAGATGAATTTCTAAAGCAATAACCTATATAGTGATATATAGCTGAACTATCAGAAGTCAGCAGAGGTCATAGTAACTTCGTTAATCGCGATAGCGGACGAAGGAACGAACTTTAAGGAGGATTTGAAATTTGAAAGTTTCGCAGAATAATAAAAGATTGCAGAAAACTAAATATTTAGGCTCTAGTGCTGAAAATAGAGTGGAACTCGAAGATAAGCAAAGAGTGCATAGAAGATTCTCGGCAACTTCAAATGGAGAAAACCGTGAATTTGAATATGGCTCATTAGAAAGAATATTATCTAAATAATGAATATAAACCAATGCCAGTGAGAAGAGTTGAAATACCAAAACCAAATGGAGGAACTAGGTTACTAGGAATACCTACAGTGTTAGATAGCTTCATCCAACAGGCAATATCACAAGAATTAAATTTAATCTATGATAAAAACTTTTCGGAAAATAGTTTTGGATTCCGAACTCGTAGAGGTGCAAAAGATGCAATAAAGAAAGCTGAAAGATATATTAATGAAGGTTATACATGGGTTGTAGATATAGACTTAGAGAAATTTTTTGATAAAGTTAATCATGACATTTTAATGTATAAACTATCGAAAGACATTAAAGATAAAAGAGTTTTGAAACTAATAAGGAAATATCTACAATCAGGAATAATGATTAATGGAATAGTAGTATCAAACGAAGAAGGAACGCCACAAGGTGGGACACTAAGTCCGTTATTATCTAATATTATACTAGATGAATTAGATAAGGAATTAGAGAAAAGAGGATATGGATTTTGTCACTACGCGGAGACTGTAATATTTACGTAAAGAGTAAAAGAGCCTGGGAGAGGGCTATGGAAAATATAACTAGCTTTATTGAAAGAAAACTAAAACTCAAAGTAAATATCAACAAAAGTGCAGTTGAAAGGTCTTGGAAAAGGAAATTCTTGGGGTTTACATTAAGAGTAATGTTTGCTAAGGCATATTCAAGCATATCTAAACAATCATTAAGGAAACATAAAGACAAACTACGAGAAATATTATCAAGGTCAAAACCGATGACTTTGGAACAAAGAATAATTAAGCTAAATCAAGTTAATATAGGTTGGATTAATTATTATGGAATAGCAAAGTGTAACGGAAAATAAAATAATTATTTTCCTCCTACTTGATAATAATACATAAATAATTAAATATTTTTTTCTTTATTTAGCAAAAAATAAATTATCAGAAAATTTTTTAGACAATCGTTTACAAAAAACTAACTATATTGTTTAGTAATTATAATTATAGTATAATAAACATGGTTCAATTAAAGATACTAATGACGAGTGAGATTCAAGATACTTTAATTGCATAATGAAACTCACAAAGACAAGGTTATAACTTTTTTTGAAACTAAAAAAGTATTTATATATTTGGAGGGAATTATGGCGAAGAAACCTGTAATGTTAATGATATTAGATGGATTTGGAATAGCTCCAGCAGAGAGATGGAAATGCAGTTGCTGCTGCAAATAAACCAAATTATGATAGATTAGTTGCAAACTATCCTCACTCACAATTACAAGCAAGTGGTATGTTTGTTGGATTACCAGATGGACAAATGGGTAACTCAGAAGTTGGACATTTAAATATTGGTGCAGGAAGAATTATATATCAAGAATTAACTAGAATAACTAAAGAAATAAACGAAGGTGGATTCTTTAAGAACGAAGCTTTATTAAAAGCTATCGAAAATGCCAAGAAAGATAATTCAGCATTACACTTAATGGGATTATTATCTAACGGTGGAGTTCACTCTCATATAGATCATTTAAAAGGATTATTAAAATTAGCTAAAGAGCAAGATGTTAAGAACGTATATGTTCACTGCTTCATGGATGGTAGAGACGTTGCTCCAGGTTCAGGTAAAGATTTCGTAGTTGAATTAGAAAACTACATGGCTGAAATTGGAGTAGGTAAGATTGCTACTATTTCAGGAAGATATTATGCAATGGATAGAGATAACAGATGGGAAAGAGTACAATTAGCTTATGATGCAATGGTACTTGGAAAAGGTGAAACTGCTACATCTGCTGTTGAATGTATGGAAAAATCTTATGCTGATAATAAATCAGATGAGTTCGTATTACCATGCGTTATTGAAGAAAATGGAGCTCCAACTGGAACAATAAAGAATGGAGATTCAGTAGTATTCTTTAACTTCAGACCTGATAGAGCTAGAGAAATAACTAGAGCTATAAACGATAAAGAATTTGCAGGATTTGAAAGAGAAACTTTAGATTTAGTATTTGTAACAATGACTCAATACGATAAAACTTTAGAAGGTGTTGAAGTTGCTTACAGACCAGAAGCTATAACTAATACTTTAGGTGAATATGTTGCTTCTAAGGGATTAAACCAATTAAGAATAGCAGAAACAGAAAAATACGCTCACGTTACATTCTTCTTCAACGGTGGTGTTGAAAAAGAAAACGAAGGTGAAGATAGAGCTCTTATTGCATCTCCAAAGGTTGCAACTTATGACTTAAAACCAGAAATGAGCGCACCAGAATTAACTGATGAATTAATAAATAGATTAGATTCAGGAAAATATGACATGGTTATATTAAACTATGCTAACCCAGACATGGTTGGACATACTGGAGTTTTAGAAGCTGCTAAAGCTGCTGTTGAAGCTGTAGATACATGCTTAGGAAGAGTAGTTGATAAAGTTTTAGAATTAGATGGAACAGTATTTATTACTGCTGACCACGGAAATGCTGAAACTATGATTGATGCTGAAACTGGAAATCCATTTACAGCTCACACAACTGATCCAGTTCCATTTGTATGGGTATCTAACCACACAGAAGGTAAATCTTTAAAAGATGGTAAGTTAGCTGATATAGCACCAACAATGTTAACAGTAATGGGATTAGATGTTCCTGCTGAAATGACAGGTGAATCTTTAATAAAATAGTATTGTAAGGAGAGGGAGTACCCTCTCTTTTTTTTATTCATACAAGTAAAATTTGGAACAAATAATATTTGAAAATCAAAGGATTTGACAATATTAATATTTCTATATATAATTTCCTTACAAAACAAAAACACAACTATTATAAGGTTAGTGGAGGATGAAAAGATATGGGAATAAAAATAATAACGGATTCAGCTTGTGATTTATCAAGAGAATATATAGATAATAATAATATAGGATTACTTTCATTAGTATTAAACTTAAATGAAGAATTAATAAAAGATGATTTAGGAAAAACTTTAAGTTATAAAGATTTTTATGGACAAATGAGAGAAGGAGCAACACCTACAACATCTCAAGTTAATGCACATGAATTTGAAGAAGAGTTCATAAAGTATGTGAAAAATGGAGATTCTATAATTTGTATAACATTATCTTCAGCACTAAGTGGTACTTTTAATAGTGCAAATATAGCAAGAAATAATATATTGGAAGAATATCCAGATGCAAATATTTTATTGGTTGACTCTCTTAGTGTTACTAGTGGACAAGGTTTATTAGTAATGAAAGCTTGTGAAATGAGAGATAGGGGATTAAGTGCAGAAGAAATAGTTACTTGGCTTGAGGAAAATAAAAAGAAAGTTATACATTCATTTGTAGTAGATAGTTTAAATCATCTAAAAAGAGGTGGACGTATTTCAGCTACGACAGCTGCAATTGGAGGACTTTTAAATATTAAACCAGCATTATATATAGATGATGATGGAAAAGTAATGCAAGGTGAAAAAATCAAGGGAAAAAAGAAAGTTTTAAAATTTTTAGCTAATGAAGTAAAAGAGAAAGCAATAAATAGTGAGAGTGAAACTTTATATATATGTCATGGAGATTGTTTAGAGGATGCAGAAACTTTAAAGAATATGATATTAGAAGAAGTTAAGTTTAAAAATATAGTTATTAACTATGTTGGAAATGTTATAGGTGCACATGCTGGCCCTGGGGTTTTAGCTGTATTATTTTTAGGTAAAAATAGATAAATAAAAAAATAAACTGTATGATAGATTAGTAATATATCATACAGTTTATTTTTTTATAAAATTCTATTTCCTATTAAAGCTAAGGTGAAAATTATATTAGTAATTAATATATGAACTGATAAAAAATCAGTAATAGTGATTAATTTTAGGATATTTCTTAATAAGGTTGATAAATATACTTAACTATAATAATTTATAATTGTAAGAGTACATTATTTATATAGCATATTAGGAGGATATATATATGGGTATAAGATTTATAGAGAATAATAAAGTATTTAAATTAGATTCAAAGGATACATCATATATTATTGCAATAGTAGATGAAGAGCAATTTGTTGGACATGTTTATTTCGGAAAAAAGATAGTTGATGAAAACGTTAATTATTTATTGCGTATAGATGAATCACCATATGTTCCATCAAAGAATAATAGAGATAGAGTATCATTTTACGATAGTTTTCCAATGGAATACTCAACTCATGGGATAGGTGATTTTAGAGAATCATCTTTACAAGTAAGGGATAGTAAAGGACATACTGCTTGTAAGCTACAATATGTATCTCATGAGATATTCAAAGGCAAGAAAAAGCTACAAGGGCTTCCAGGAACTTTTGGAGATGAAAATGAATGTACAACATTGGAGATAACTTGTTTAGATAAAGATTTAAATTTAGAAGTAGTGTTAGTATATACAACATTTGAAAATTTAGATGTAATAACTAGAAGTGTAAGAGTGAAAAACTGTGCAAAGGATTCAATAACTCTTACTAAAGTATTATCAACTTGTATAGATTTTGATGGAGTTAACTATGATATGGTTTCTCTTCATGGGTCATGGGCAAGAGAAAGACATATTTCTAGAAAGAAAATAGGATATGGAAGACAAGCTGTTTCATCAATAAGAGGAGAATCAAGTCATCAAGATAATCCATTTATAGCTCTTTTAGATAATAATGCTACTGACGAAAGTGGAAATGTTTACGGATTTAATTTTGTTTACTCAGGAAATTTCTTTACTCAAATTGAAGGATGTCAATTTGACACAACAAGAGTAGTTATGGGAATAAATCCAGAAGATTTTGAATGGGTTTTACAAGAAGGAGAAGAATTTATAGCGCCAGAAGTTGTAATGGTATATTCAAATAAAGGTATAGGAAAGATGACAAGAACTTTCCATGATTTATATAGGAATAATTTAATAAGAGGTGAATTTAAAGATAAGAAGAGACCTATACTTATAAATAACTGGGAAGCAACTTATTTTGATTTTAATACAGAAAAATTATTATCTATAGCTAAAGAGGCATCAAAATTAGGAATAGAAATGCTTGTTATGGATGATGGTTGGTTTGGAAAGAGAAATAGTGATAACTCTTCATTAGGAGATTGGATTGTTAATGAAGAAAAAATCCAAGGTGGATTAAAAAATCTTGTAGATGAAGTTAATAAATTAGGCATGGAATTTGGAATATGGTTTGAACCAGAAATGATATCACCAAATTCAGATTTATTTAGGGCACATCCAGATTGGTGTATTCATATTGAAGGACGTGAACCAGCCTTATGTAGAGAACAGTATGTATTAGATTTATCTAGAAAAGAAGTAGTAGATTATATATATGAAAGTGTTAAAAAAGTACTTTCAAGTGCAAATATTACTTATGTAAAATGGGATATGAATAGGCAATTAACTGATTTAGGAAGTATAGCATTATCACCAGAAAGACAAGGTGAGCTATTCCATAGATATATGTTAGCAGTTTATGAGATGATGGATAGATTAACTACAGATTTTCCACATATATTATTAGAAAATTGCTCAGGTGGTGGAGCTAGATTTGATCCAGGTATGTTATACTATAGTCCACAAATTTGGTGTTCAGATGATACTGATGCTATTGAAAGGTTAAAAATTCAAGAAGGAACGGCAATGGTTTATCCACTTTCAACAATAGGAGCACATGTTAGTGATTGTCCTAATCATACTGTGGGAAGAACTACACCTTTTGAAACTAGAGGTCATGTAGCATTAGCAGGAACATTTGGATATGAGCTAGATGTAACTAGAATACCAGAAGAAGATAGAGACATGATACCAACACAAATAGAGATGTATCATAAATATAATGATTTAATAAGAAGAGGAGATTATTATAGAATAGAAAACTTTTCAGAAAATCATGGCTTTGATGCTTGGACAGTTGTATCTAAAGATAAAAATGAGGTATTAGTAACTTGTGTACAAGTGCTAGGTAGACCAAACTATCATAGCAGAAGAATTAAATTAAAAGGATTAGTTGAAGATAAAATGTACAAGATAGAAGAATCAGATGAAATTATTTCTGGTGGAGCATTAATGTATGCAGGAATAAATGTTTCTTTATATGGAGATTATTCAAGTAAAATAATATATTTAACTGCCGTATAGAAAAAATAATTAGCATTGATTTATGATTAATTTTAATTATAGGTCAATGCTTTTTTATATTTAATTAACAATAATTACTATATATTAGCGAAAATTACTTTGACTATATAGATTAATTGTAAATAAATTTCCTAAAAATTAAAATTAACTAGGAGGTGAAAAGTTTTGATAAATTAGAAAACGTTTAAAAATATTGATGAACATATAGGGGGAGAGATATATGATAAGTAGAATGAGTAAAAGGTTAGTTGCATTAGTTATGACATGTACAGTAATATTTTCACAATTACCAACAACAGTATTTGCTACTTCTGTTGTAGCAAATACTGTTTATAGTAATGATTTCGGGGAAGAAACAAAATTGCCAGATGAATTTGGTGGAGCATTACTAGCAGATGATATATCCTTAGAAGATGAAATGTTAAAATTTCAAACACATTTTGATGGTTCATGGGATTGGGATAAAAATAAGCATGAGTTGAACTTCTTTACTAATTATGAAGATAATTTAAATTCAGGAGCTGTAGTGAAATTTGATATTATAATTCCAACAGAAAAGGTTAACTTTCAGGGAGAAATACAATTTAAAGGAGCTATAAAAGATAGCAATTGGGAATGGAAAGATGGATCTTTTGGAAAATTTCAAGCTTCAGACTTTGAGGATTTAGGAAATGGATATTCAAAGGTCACTGCTACTTCAACTGTTAGTGGAGAAATAAATGGAGTAAATTCAGCAATAGTACAGATAATAGGAGCAGGAACAAATTATACTGGTTCTATTTATATAGATAATTTAACTGTTACAGAAGAAGAATCTAATAATGAAGAAGGTCCTTCAGTTGAAGTTAATACATTAACTTGGAGCTTTGATGATGAAGAACAAGGGATGGGTGGATGGAATTTTGGTGGAGTATGGTCGCATCAAGGAAATCCAGAAATATCGTATACCTCAAGCATTGGTAATGGTGCATTAAAGTTAAATCTTGATTTTACTAATGATACTGAAGTATCTTGGAGTGAAGTAAAGTTACAAAATGATTTTAAAGAAAAGATTAATATTAATGGCTATAATGTATTAACATATGACTTCATATATAATCCACAATCAATGACTATGGGATCATTTAAAACTAAGTTATACTCAGATGGAGCAATTGATAGCTATGAAGATATTAAGTTATTAGAGTTAGAAGATATAGAAGGTGGCTTGAAGAAAGCAAGGGTAAAGGTTAAATTTCCTTCAGTTAATAAAGAGATAGAAAGTTTAACTTTATCAATAATAGGTGTTAATAGTAATTATAAGGGAGATATTTATATTGATAATATTCAATTATATCAAGAAAAGAATGAAAGCATTTATGTTGATATAACTGAAGAAATTAAGGCTCAGACTTCAATAGATGTTAATAATTTAGATATTCTTAATAAAGTTAAATTAGTTGATGAGAAGGCTATAAGTGAAACTGCATCTTTATATTCATATTTAATAGGAGTTGGAAAAACTGATAAAGTTATATTTGGACATCAAAATGATACGCATCATAAAGGTGGTAAGTATGAAATACCAGGGGATACAAGTGGTATAAAGTCTGATACTTTAGATATTACAGGATCCATAGCAGGACTAGTTGGTATGGATACATTATCATTTACTGGTGATGAATTAGAGGGTGGAGTAGATGCAGCGGTTAAGGTTGCAAGTCAAGCAGCGAAAGAAGGAGGAATAATAACATTATCATCTCATATGCCAAACTTTGAAGTAGTTAAAAATAAAGGTGTAGATGATAATGGAAATTATGATTATTCAGGATATACTCCAGGTGTTACAAAAGGAGATATAGTTCAAAGGATAATGCCAAATGGTGATTTAAATGAAGTATTCTTAGGATATTTAGATATGATTGCTGATTATGGATTACAACTACAAGAAGAAGGAATACCAGTATTATTTAGACCATTCCATGAAAACAACGGAAGTTGGTTCTGGTGGGGAAAAGCATTCTGTGATGAACAAGCCTATAAGAATTTATTTGCATACACAGTTGAATATTTAAGAGATGTTAAAGGCGTTCATAACTTTTTATATGTATATTCACCAGGAGGTCCATTTGAAGATGAGGCGGATTATTTATCACGTTATCCAGGTGATGAGTTTGTTGATGTATTAGCATTTGATATGTATCATGATAATCCAACAGAAGATGATAAGTGGATAGATGTTCTAGAAGAAACTATTGAACTAGTACAAGGGCTAGCAGAAAAAAGAGGCAAGCTTTCAGCAGTATCAGAAGTTGGAATGAGAGTTGGCAATGGAGGTATAGCACAAGTAGGAAATAATAGAAAAGATTGGTATAACGAAGTTTTAGATGTTGTATCTAATTCAAATATGCCATATTTTATGGTTTGGGCTAATTTTGATGATAAAGATAATTTCTTTATTCCTTATAGGATGACAGAAACTACAGGTCATGAAATGATTAATGAATTCATTGACTTTTATAATGATGAAAGATCTATATTTGCTAAGGAAGCAGGAGAATTTTCAAGTTTAAATGTAGATGTTGACGATGAAGCTTATAAGTATGGATATATAATAAATCCAATATCAGGTACTAGAGTGTTAGAAGAAACAACTATATCTGCTGTAGTTAAGAATTTAGAAGGCGATGTTTCTTTTGTAATTAGAGATGGAGCAGGTAATGAAATTAAAAGCTTAAAGACTAAAAATGAAAATGGTATATATAAAGCTGATTTAACTAATGAAATTCTAAAAGAGATAGGTGAAACTATTGGAGTAATAGAATTAGTAGTAGATGAAGAAGTAATAAGCACTAATGATATAATATTTAACATAGAAGTTCCTGAAAAATTAAAGAATGTTGTAGATAATTTTGAAAGTTATTCAGGAGAAAGTGCATTATTATTAAATGAATGGGCAACAAATGTTGGGCCAGGATGCAGTTTAAATCCTCAACTTACAAGTGGAACAGGTAATTTTAATAGTGGAAATTATGGATTAGCATTTAATTATAAAATTTCAAATGCTAAAACTTCAGAAGGTTGGGCTGGAATGACTACAGCTAAAAATGTAGATTGGTCAGAATATGATGCATTACAATTATGGGTTAAACCGGATGGAAATGGACAAAAATTAGTCATTCAAATTACAAGTAATGGTGAGGATTTTGAAGTGTTTTTACCAGAATTTGCAGCTACTACAGAAGCACAACTTTTAACATTAAAATTTGATGAATTTGTAGGTAAAAATAAAGGAGAGTTCGATGCCTCTAATATTACTAGCATCGGTATTTGGTGTAATACAATACCTGAAGAAGGTAATACTGGTGAATGGACAGTTGAATCTACAATGTATTTTGATGATATAAAAGCTGTAAATACATCAGATATGGAGAAACCTGGAGATGATAATAATCCATCAGAGGAAGAAGATAATTCAGGAAGTAATCAAGGAAAGCCAGAAGAAGATAATAATATAAATAGTGATGTAGTTGTGAAACCAAGTGCAGATAAGCAAAATAATAATAACAATAAGTTACCTCAAACTGGTGGAGTTAATAGTATGGTTGTTGTAGCAACTGCTATGTCATTAATAGGCTCTGGCTCTTTATTTATAGGTAAAAGAAGAAAAAAGGACAATTAATATAAAAGATATATTAAGAGAAAACAATAAATTAAAATAAGCTGAGAATTAGCCTTCTCAGCTTATTTATATTATTTAATAATATAAGGTAATGTTAATACCATAGAGGTACCATGACCAAAGACACTGAATATCTCAAGTCCATATTGCTCACCGTAATTAAGTTTTAGTCGTCTATTTATATTTCTTAAGGCAATTCCTTTGAATTTATTATTCTTATCATTTATATAGTCATTTAAATCTTTTAGAGCTTCAGCCTGGATTCCAATCCCATTATCAGAGATAGTTAGAAGTAATTCATTACCTATTTTTTGACCTTGTATTATAATTTTACCATTACTACTACATTCACTTAAACCATGATATATAGCATTTTCAATTAAAGGTTGAATAATCATTTTTATTATTTCACATTCTAAGACATCTTCAGTAATTAAATTTTCAATAATAAATAATTGATCAAAACGAATTTTTTGAAGATAAATATAATTATCAATTATATTTATTTCTTCTTTAAGTTTAACAGTATTTATTTTTCTATTCATGCTATATCTAATTATTGAACCAAAATACTCAGCCATTATAGAAGTTTCTTCATCATCATTTAATTCTGCCATCATATGAATTGACTCTAAGGTGTTATATATAAAATGAGGATTTATTTGATTTTGAAGTTGTTTTAATTCTAAATCCTTTTGTTCAATTTTATTTTTATAATTAATATTTATTAAGTCATTAATTCTACCTTTCATTTCATTATAAGAGTTAACTAATATACCTATTTCATCATTTTTATTATAAGTTAAATTAGAAGTAAGATTTTTTTCAATATGACTTTTTTCCATATTGTCAATTAAGTAATTAATAGGATTAAATATTCTATTAATAAATAGGTTATATAAGACTATAAGTAATATAGAACAAAATATTATGTTTGTAATAAAAGAAAAAATATACAAGCTATTTATGCTATATACATCAGCATTAGGAATAGCGCTAATTAATATCCAATTAGTTAATGGAATTTTATTTGAAGTAGTGAAATAAGGATCGATATTAGTAATTGTTTTTACACTAGGTTCAGTACTTGTAGTATTTAACTCATCAAAAAATGGAGAAAAATCTATATCGTAATTAGATGACACTATTAAGTTACCCGTAGAATCAAAAACAGAAAGAATTTGATTATTATATGGTAAATCCTTAGTTAGTATTTTTAACAAATCACTTATTGGAATAGTAATTAATAAAACTCCTGTAACCTCTTGTGTTTTAAGATCAATTATTTTTCTGGCTATACCAATTAAACTTTCACTATTACTTGAAGTATATTCAAATATATCGGTAGACTTAATAAATGGTATAAATGAAATAGTATCATCATTTTCTAAAAAAGTTTTAAACCAGGTTTCAGATAGTGAATTTTTAATAATGGAGTTAGGGGTATTTCTAGAACTAAAAACTCCATTTCCTGATAAATTATATATAAATGCACCATTAATTGATTCACTCTGAATAAGCATCATTTCACAAAGATAAAGTAAATAATTATAATCATTTATTTCATATTTTTCATTTGAAGTTAATATTGAATGAAGTTTATCAATATCAGGAATTATTAATGGATATTTAGAAACATCTGATAAATTATTAAACTTTTCATAAATTTGTTGACTTAAGGTAGTATTAAAATTCTTTATAACTTTATTAGTTTTACTAAATTCATATTGAGAATAAGAGTAAAGGTTAATACTTGTCATTAAGAAAAATAAAGCATACATAATAATAAATACTAGTATTGTGGTGCGCTTTATTGATATATCATTTTTTAAAATCATAAATTCTCCTACTTCTTTAAAAATATATTTTATTATTATTAAAATTATGTTAATTTAAATATATAGCATAATTTTACAATATTCAATATAGGGAGGGCATATGAGAATAATAGTTGTGGATGATGATAAGATAATTAGAATGGGCTTGATAAAAATATTGAATAAATTATTTCAAGATCATGAAGTTGTTGGAGATTTTCAAAATGGAGCCTTAGCACTTGATTATTTAAAGAAAAATGAAGGACAAGTTGATTTGGTAATAACTGATATAAAGATGCCAGTAATGACAGGCATAGAACTTGTAAAAAGTTCAATAAATGAGTTAAAATCACCACCAATTTTCTTAGTTTTAAGTGGATATGATGAATTTACTTATGTTAGAGATACAATGAAGTATGGTGCATTTAATTATCTATTAAAGCCAATAAAAAAAGATGAGTTAAAAAGATTTATTGAAGAAGTTGAAATAAAGTTACAAGAGTTGAAGAAAAAAGATAAAATTATAAATAAATCTATAGAGCTTATAAAAAAAGATTTCTTTAAGCATTTGTTATTTTCAAGTTCAGAAGTAAATTTAAAGACAGATAAAGCTTTATTAGAGAATATACAATTAGATGAAAACTATTACTATAAAATGGTGGTATTACCTATAAATAAAGATGATAAGCAGTTAGGCACTAAGTTACTAGGGGAATACATAAAAGAAATAACTAAATTTAATGATAAGATTGAATATCTATATTTTTATTTTGATGATAACGTTTATATTATTTTTTACTTTAATATAAATGAAATTGTTGATATTAATTTAGTAATAAAAGAAATAGATGATGAAACAGATATATTTATCAAGAACAATATGAGTGTATTTATTTTAAAGTGTACAGAAAAAGTATGGGAGCTTAGAGAATATTCAAAGATAGTAAAAAAAGTTAAAGAAAACATGATGTACACAAAAAAGATAAAAAAATATTTTATAGAAGATTTAAATGAATTATCAGAAATATTAGATGATGATAAAAATGTATATAGTGCAACATCTATTAAGTTAGCTATACAGTTTATAACAAATAACTTTAATAAAAATATTACTTTAAAGGATGTAGCAGATGAGGTGTTTTTGAGCCAAAATTATTTATCTGAGTTATTTAAAAAGGAAACTGGAGAGGGATTTTATGAATTTTTATCAAATTATAGAATAAAACGAGCAAAGGAAATGTTAATTACAACAAATTTAAAAATATATGAAGTTGCAGAAAGTGTAGGATATAATGATTCAATAACATTTGGACGTGCTTTTAAGAAGATAACAGGAACGACACCTAATAGTTTTAGAAATAATAAAGTTAAGCTTTAAATTTTAAGGGTAAGGAGAGTCTTTATGAGATACTTTAGTAAAAGGTTCTATATATTTTCATTAATATTATTGTTGTTAGCAGTCCCAGTTGTAGGAGCAAAACTTTTCTTAAAAGAAATAAATTTGGGTACAAATGATGAAGAGGAACTTAAAGGGGATATTACATTTGTAAGTAATAGAACAGATAAAAGAGATGAAATTGAAGCATTAATAAATGAATTCGAGGAATTAAATCCTAAAGTAAATGTAGAGTTAGAGTTGATTGGAGATGCAGAAACTATACTTCAAAGAAAGGCATCTGTAGGAGAGTTACCAGATGTAACATTAGTTCCTTCCAATATATCTAAGAATGAATATGCAAATTATTTTCTTACAATTGATGATTTAGGATTTAATGATAATAATATTTATAATTATGATATGGGGTTAGGATCTGATAGTAGACTTTATTGCTTAAATAGTTCTATAACATGGCAAGGAATAATTTATAACAAAGAGATTTTCCAAAAGGCTAATATAGAAAAACTACCTACTACTATAGAAGAGCTGTTTCAGGCATGCGAAAAAATTAAGGCTTTAGGAGTAACCCCTATAGCTATAAATTATAGACAATCATGGACTATGAATTTATGGGTAGATATTATTCCACATTTATTTGATAATAATTTCTCAAGGGATACAGTACAAGGAAATAAAACTATATTAAATAGTGATTCAGGAATGTATAAGTCATTAAATTTAGCTAGAGAAATAGTTAAAAGAGGATATTGTGAAGAAGATTTATTAAATTATGATTGGCAACAATTTAAGAATGATATGAATGATGGAAAAATTGCTATGACAGTTTGGAATTCAGATTTTATTAATCAATTAGAAGATATGGGAATGGATAAAGATAATATAGGAATGTTTCCAATACCAGAAACAAAAATTATAAAAATATATGGTGACTATAAATTTGCAGTTTATAAAAAAAGTGATAATCCAGAAGTTGCAAAAGAATTTTTAAAATATATTTTTGAAGAAAGTAGATATGCTAAGGCAGTAAACAATATATCTCCATTAAAAGAAGAAATTGATAGTAAAGATAATTTTGAGTCTATGAAAGAGTATGGTATACCTGTGGAATTTTATGCTGATTTTGTGAGAAAACAATCTGTATATGATGCTAAATTAGAAGAAGAATATTTAAGATTAAAAAATATAAATGGATTAGATGGGAGCTTTGTTCAAAAATACATAACAGAAGATAATATTGATAATTTAATTAATGAAACAGAAAATAAATGGAAAGAATCAATACAAAAATAGTATATATAATATGTTTATTAAAAGCATAGACAAGTTAATGTGGTAAATATATACTAGTGTTAAGATATTTTGAAAATTATGTTATTTGATTTTGAGGGGAGAAATATATATGACAAATTATATGGTATATGATATAGGTGGATCATCTGTTAAATGGTCAGTGATAACAAATAAGGGAGCTATATTAAAAAGTGGTAAGATTGAAATAGCATCAACAGTTGAAGAATTTTTTGAAGAATTAACAAATTTATTTAATATATATAGGAATGAGTTTTCATTACAAGGAATTGCTATAAGTGCACCAGGAGCTGTAGATTCACAAACAGGTGAAATTAAAAGTAAAAGTGCTATCCCATATATTTATGGAATGAACTTTAAAGAAATACTTGGTGAGAAAATAGGCCTACCAATAGAGATAGAAAATGATGCAAACTGCGCAGCTTTAGGAGAATGTTGGTTAGGAGCTACAAAGGATAATAGTGATTCAGCTTTTATAGTATGTGGAACAGGAATTGGAGGAGCTATTGTAAAGAATAATAAAATTCATACTGGTGCTAATATGCATGGTGGAGAATTTGGATTCTGCATAGTTGATTGTGATATAAAAAATAATAAGTTACTAACTTGGAGTGATGTAGGCTCAACATTTGCATTAGTAAAGGCTATTGCAAAAAGAAAAGATATAGATATTAACAAGTTTGATGGAAAAAAAGCATTTGAATTATATGATAGTGGAGATGAAATTGCTATAGAAGAAGTTAATAAGTTTTTTACTTATATGGCAATTGGGATTATTAATATTCAATATACTTATGATCCAGAGGCTATAGTTATTGGTGGTGCTATATCTGAAAGAGAAGGGATTATAGAAGATATTAGAAAAAGAGTTATAGAAATATTGTCAAAGGATGAATATGCTGAAGTAATTCCACAAATAAAAAAATGTGTCTATGGAAATGATGCAAATAAATTAGGAGCATTATATAACTTTTTACAAAAACAAAAACTTGAAATATGTATAGATTAGAATAAATGGAATAAGTCATTAAATCAAAGTTAATTTTATTTGGGTTTAATGACTTATTTTTAGTTGTAAATTTTCTAGTTTATATGGATAAATTCATAAAAATATGCAAAATCAATGATATTATAAACAAAAGTATAGATATGTTTTAGAAGAATATATATAATTTAAGCGTAAAAGGAATTTGATAATTTAGGAGGAAATTATGAATAAAAAATATATATTCCCAGAAAATTTTTGGTGGGGTTCAGCTACATCAGGACCACAAAGTGAAGGAACATTTAATAAACCACATAAAAGTGTATTTGATTATTGGTATGAAGTAGAGCCAGAGGCTTTTTTTGATAAGGTAGGACCAGAAATAACTTCTAATTTTTATAATAGCTATAAAGAAGATTTAGCTATGCTAAAAGAAATTGGCTTAAATAGTTTTAGAACATCAATACAATGGACAAGACTTATTAAGGATTTAGAAACTGGAGAACCTGATGAAGATGGAGTAAGATTTTATAATGATGTTATAGATGAAACTATAAAAAATGGTATGATTCCAGTAATGAATTTACACCATTTTGATTTACCTGTTGAACTATATAATAAATATGGTGGGTGGACATCTAAACATGTTGTTGAATTATTTGTGAAGTTTGCAGAAACAGCATTTAAATTATTTGGAGATAGAGTAAAGTATTGGACAACATTTAATGAGCCAATGGTAGTTGTAGAAGGACAATATTTATATGAATTCCATTATCCGAAATTAGTAGATGGAGAAAAGGCTGTACAGGCTATGTATAATATAAATTTAGCATCAGCTAAAGCTATTAAGAGGTTTAGAGAATTAGGGTGCACAGAAGATGGTGGGAAAATAGGTATAGTACTTAATTTAACTCCAGCTTATCCAAGAAGTAATAATAAAGATGATTTATATGCTTCAAAAGTTGCTGATACAATCTTCAACTACTCATTCTTAGATCCAGCAGTAAAGGGAGAATTCCCAAGTCTTTTAATTAATCTTTTAAAAGAAGATAATATTTTATGGGAAAGTACAGAAGAAGAATTGCAAATCATAAAAGATAATACTATAGATTTCTTAGGAGTTAATTATTATCAACCAAGAAGAGTGAAAGCAAAAGAATCAGAAATTGATAATACTAAAGGATGGATGCCTGAAAAGTATTTTGATTATTATGATATGCCAGGAAAAAGAATGAATCCATATAGAGGATGGGAGATATATCCTGAAGCGATGTATGATATTGCAATAAATATTAGAGATAATTACAATAATATTCCATGGTATATTTCTGAAAATGGAATGGGTGTTGAAGGTGAAGAAAAATATATAGGTGAAGATGGTTCAATACAAGATGATTATAGAATTGAATTCCTTGAAGAACATTTACAATATTTACACAAGGGAATAGAAGAAGGATCAAATTGTTTTGGATATCATTCATGGACACCAATAGATTGCTGGTCTTGGTGTAATGCATATAAAAATAGATATGGTTATATTGCAGTAGATTTAGCTACGCAAAAGAAAACAATAAAGAAATCAGGTACTTGGATTAAAGAAGTTTCATCAAATAATGGATTTTAATTAGTATATTAATGAGAGAGCCGCTAGGTTCTCTCTATTTTTTATTTATAAAAATAAAAAAATTAATTAATGGAACTGTAATTATAAATAAATTATACGATTTATAAATCAAAATTATGCTGTGTATTTAAAAGCGTAGAATAGTTATATAAAAGTTTGTAAAATTAACTTGTAAACGGGAAAACGTTTGCTAACAAAGATAAAATGTATATTTCAAGGGGGAGAATTGAAATGAAAAAAAGATTACTAAGTGTTATTTGTGCTAGTGCAATAGCAACATCACTTTTCGCAGGTTGTTCATCAACAGGTAGTAATGGTTCTGATAGTAAAGGTGAAGTTACTTTAAAAGTTTTAACACATAGAACAGATATAAAAGATACAGTGTTAAAAACAGTTGCAGACAAGTACTATGAAGAAAAAGGTGTAAAAATAGAGTGGGAAGCAATTACTGATTATGAAAGTATAGTTCAAACAAGAATGAACACTCAAGATTACGGTGATGTATTAAATATATTACCAGCATTTAAGGCTGAGGAATTAGGAGAGTTCTTTGAACCACTAGGCTCAGTAGAGGATTATAGCGATTACGTTGGAGTAACAGAAAGAGCTGATTTAAATACTGATACTGTATATGGTATTCCAAATGGATTAGGAGCAGACGGTGTTGTTTATAACAAAAAAGTGTTTGCTGCTGCAGGTTATGATGAGTTTCCTAAAACTTTAGATGAATTATATGACGCATTAGCAAAAATTAAAGAAGGACAAGAAGGTGTAGTTCCAGTAGCTATCAATTCTGCTGATATGTGGCCATTGAGCCAATATGATGCTGTTTCTTCAGTGATATATGGAAATCCATATTACTATAGAGATATGGGATCTATGGAAAGTCCATTCTCAGCTGGAAAGCCTACAGGAGATATGTTAGAAATTCTTTATAAGTTTGTTAGTGAAGGTTGGGTTGAAGAAGATTTAGCTACAACTAACTGGGAACAATCAAAAGTTGATATGGCTAACGGTAAAATTGGTATGATGACTTTAGGTATGTGGGCAGTTTCTCAAATTCAAGAAGCTAATGAAGCTAATGCTGATGATATTGCTATTGCTCCATTCCCAGCAACTAATTCAGGAGAATTAAAGGCTGGTGCAGGACCGGATAACTACTTAGGTGTAAGTAAGTATTCTAAGCATAAAGAAGAAGCTAAAGATTTTGCTATTTACTTTGCTAATTGTTTAGATTACTTAGATTCTTGTGGTTTTATTCCATCTAATAAAAATCTTACTTCTGGAAATCCAGTTGTTAAAGAGTATCAAGAGTCAGGTGTTGAATTAATGTTTGGCGATCCAGCAGAAGCAGATCAAAAGGCTAGTGACTTAACAACTGAAATAGCTAACGAATCAGGAACTAAGTTCTGGGTTGGTGAATATATTCAAAATGCTGTAATTGCTGCTAAGAAGAGCAGAGCAGACTTTGAAAAAGTTATTGAAGATTACAATAACAAATGGAATAGTAACAAAGAAAAATTATCTGAATAATAATTTATATAAATAATTAAGGGGAGCATTAAAACTCCCCTAATTATAAAAGTATGTATTTTAAGGATAAAAGTCTCTAAATTAATGTAAATAGAGCAGAGTAATATTAAAGGAAAGAAGTCGTAAAGGGGGAAAAAATGTGTTTAAAAATGTAAGTTATAAAACACAAAGGAAATTTATAATAGCACTATTCTTACTAATTCCACTTACATTACTGTTTGTATTTACATATTTACCAGCAATAAATATGATATCTTACAGTTTCACTAATTGGAAGGGGTATGGGCCTAAGACATTCGTTGGTCTTGAAAACTATATAAATATATTTAGTGATCCAGAAGTTTTTTCTGTATTAAAAAATAGTTTATATTATTTTGTTGGTGGGTTAATACAGTTAGCTTTAGCATTTGTATTTGCAGTAATAATTAATTCTAAAATAAAAGGTAAAAGTTTCTTTAAATCATTATTCTTTTTCCCTTACTTAATAAATGGTGTTGCAATATCATTAATGTTTTTATTCTTCTTCCAACCAAGTGGAACATTTGATACTGTATTAAGTATGCTAGGATTAGATAGTTTAATTAGACAATGGCTTGGAGATGCACAATATGTAAATTTCTCTTTAGCATTTACATCAATTTGGAGATTTTTTGGATATAACTTTATTATTTTCTTAGGGGCCCTTCAATCAATATCTGATGAGGTTTTAGAAGCGGCAGACTTAGATGGAGCTGGTGATTGGGATAAGATTAGATATATTTATATACCTTCTGTTAAGAGAATAATTCAATTAAATTTAATATTAAATATTTCAGGAGCAATTTCAGTATTTGAAATACCATATATAATGACAGGTGGATCAAATGGAAGTTCTACATTCGTAATAGAAACAATTAAAACTGCCTTTACTTATAATAAGGTTGGTAAAGCTTCTGCAATGGCTGTTGTAGTAATGCTTATTGTTGCAGCAGTGGCATTAATTCAAAATATATTCTTTAAGGAGGAGAAGGAATATGCAAAGTAATACTGAAGTAAATGTAGCAAAAGTCAAAATGGATAAAGAATTATTTGTATTACGAGCTAAAAGTATATTTTTTAAAGCACTCAAATACGCAGCATTAATATTAGCAGCAATAGTTTTTATTCTTCCTATACTAACTATATTTTTAGCATCATTTAAGGAATATAATGAGTTTTACTCAACTAATAAATTATCATTACCAGCAAGTTTCTTAAATTTAGATAATTTCAAAACAGCATTTATTCAAGGTGGAATGTTGAGAGGATTCTTTAATACAGCATTTATAATGGTGATATCATTATCTGGTACAATTTTAATGGGAGCAATGGTTGCATATGTATTACACAGATTTGATTTTAAGTTAAAGAAAGCAATATTACTGTTATATATGGTACCAATGTTCTTACCAATGGTAACTACTCAGGTTGCTACATTCCAAATCATGAGTAGACTTGGATTATATAATAGTTTATGGGCTCCAATAGTTCTTTACTTAGGAGCAGATGTTATGAGTATATTCATAATGATGCAGTTTATGGATTCTATTCCATACTCAAATGATGAAGCTGCAATGCTTGAAGGTGCATCATACTTCTATATATTTAGAAAGTTAATTATTCCACTTTTAAAACCAGCTATAGCAACAATTATAATAATACGTGGAGTTGGAATTTATAATGACTTCTATACACCGTTCCTTTATGCTCCTGGAGAAGAGATGGGAACATTAGCAACATCACTGTATAAGTTTATGGGACCATATGGGGGACAATGGAATGTTATATGTTCTGGGGTTATATTAATAATGGTTCCAACATTAATAGTATTCTTAGCATTACAAAAATATATTTATAACGGATTCACAGCAGGAGCCGTAAAATAGGGTGATAAGATGAGAGAAAAGACATTTAGGTTCGTTCACATTTTATATGTTTTATTAATAACAAATATATTATCAATTTTATATTTATTATTAGGATTATTTTCAATAACATTAGTTCCGGTAGTATTTACTAATATAGAAATTTCACTAATGTTATTTAATGATGAGATTGACGGGTATTCAGGTATTTTAAAAATATTTAATTCTAGAATGAAAATGTATTTTGTTGAAAATAAAAAATCAACTATTTTAACTGGATTTTATTCATTAACATTAGTTGTAGCAATGTTAATGCTAAGAAGAATTGATTTACCCATAGCTAGTGTGTTAAATTATTTCTTTGCATATTTATATGTAGTTATAGCTATATATTGGGGGTATTATTCTTTATATGTTATAATTAAAGAAAAACCAATAAGATATATAGATGCATTGGCAATAATGTGTATGTATCCTAAAAAGCTATTAACTACCATTGGATTTTTTATACTATTTATGGTTTTGGCCATATTTAGAAAGGAATTTTTAGTAATATTAGCAATTGCAATAATTTCAGCTGTATTTGTAAAAATAAATAGAAGTACAATTGAATCAGTAAAGATAAATATTAGTTAAATAAGATCTCAAGTTGAATTAAATAAAAATCAACTTGAGATTTTTATTTAAAAATATAAAAAACATACAAATATTCTTAAAAGTTAGCAATAAATATGATTTTAGGGTTAATTAATTGAATGAGTGAAAATGTTACCATATCATAATTATATAGACTATTACTTACGTTTAGATTTGAATTTATATGGAGTGGAGGATATTTAAATGGTTTATGAGCTAAGAAAAAAAGCAGAAGAAGAATTATTAAATCATATAGCACCTTTTTGGCTTAAGCTAATTGATAATGAAAATGGTGGATTTTATGGCGAAGTAAGTTATGATTTGAAGATTAATAAGGAAAGTGTTAAGGGTGGAATCCAAACTTCAAGAATATTATGGTTCTTTTCAGCTGCGTATTGTGCAACAAAGAATGAAGAATATAAGAAGGCTGCAACTCATATTTATGAGTTTTTAAGAGATAAGTTGTTTGATAAAGAGTTTAATGGTGTATATTGGATGTTAGATTATAAAGGGAATCCAAGTGATACAAGAAAGCATATTTATTGTCAGGCTTTTGCTATATATGCATTAAGTGAATATTATAAAGCAACTGCTGATAAAGAAGCCTTAGACTTAGCAATAAATTTATTTTCATTAATTGAAAGCAAAGGATTTAATAAAAAAAATTCAGCATATTTAGAAGAGTTTGATAGGGAGTGGAATATTACTCCAAATGAAATGCTAAGTGAAAATGGTGTTATTGCAGAAATAACAACTAATACTCATTTACATGTCTTAGAAGGATATACTACTCTTTATGAGGTAACAAAGGATTCTAGAGTTGGAGAAAGGTTAAAAGAGTTAATATATACTTTCTATAATAAAATTTATGACAAAGAAGAGCATTATTTGAAGATATTCTTTGATAATAAGTGGAATACAATTATTGATGTAAAATCATATGGTCATGATATAGAAGCAAGTTGGCTTATTGATGATGCCTATAAGTTATTGGGTCTAAAAGATGAAAATATTGAAAAGATGATTGTTGATATTGCATATAAAATTAAAGAACAAATTCAAGAAGATGGTTCATTAATAAATGAAGCAGAAAATGGAGTTAAAGATTTTACTCGTGTATGGTGGGTACAAGTTGAAGCAATGATTGGATATTTAAATGCATATGAAAGAACTCATGATGAGAGTCTTTTAAAAATAATAGATAAATTAATGACTTATACTATGGCAACTATGGTTGATCCAAGAGAAGGTGGAGAATGGTATTGGTCAATAGAAGCAGATGGTAAACCAACAGAGAGAAGCGTTATTGAACCGTGGAAGGCACCATATCATAATGGAAGATTTTGTTTAGAGTTTATTAAGAGAATAGGAGAATAAGAAATGATACATGAAAGATATTATACATTAAAAGAAGAACAGGAAAAATTAATAACAAGAAAAAATGAAGTTGACACTACTTGGTACAATGGTGTTTATGATAGATATAAATATCCAGTAATAACCAGACATCATGTTCCAATTGAATGGAGATTTGATTTAAATAAAGAAACTAATCCATACTTCATGGAAAGACTAGGTATTAATGCAACATTAAATGCTGGAGCTATTTATTTAAATGGTAAATACTATTTAGTTGTAAGAACAGAAGGGTTAGATAGAAAATCAATTTTTGCTTTAGCATCAAGTGAAAATGGAATTGATAATTTTAGATTTGAATCTTTAATACAGTGGGAAGATATTTGTCAAGAAGAAACTAATATTTATGATATGAGACTTGTAAAACATGAGGATGGATATATATATGGGATTTATTGTTCTGAAAGAAAAGATCCAGATGCAGCTTTTGGAGATACATCTTCAGCGGTAGCTCAAGCAGGATTAGTTAGAACTACTGATTTAAAAACTTGGGAAAGACTACCTGATATAAAGACTCCATCTCCTCAACAAAGAAATGTTGTGTTACATCCTGAGTTTGTTGAAGGAAAATATTTATTATATACTAGACCACAAGATGGATTCATTTCAACTGGTTCAGGTGGAGGTATTGCTTATGGATACTGTGATGATATGACTAATCCAGTTGTTAATGAAGAGAAGATAATGCATGAAAAGAAATATCATACAGTTTATGAAGTTAAAAATGGACAAGGGCCAGCACCTATTAAAACAGAAAAAGGTTGGATACATATAGGTCATGGTGTAAGAAATACAGCAGCTGGTTTAAGATATGTTCTTTATACCTTTGCAACAGACTTAGAAGAGCCAACAAAGATTATTGCATTACCAGGAGGACATTTTATAGCTCCTTATGATAATGAAAGAGTTGGAGATGTATCTAATGTAATATTCTGTAATGGACTTACTGTTGATGAAGATAATAATGTAAATATTTATTATGCATCTAGTGATACTAGATTACATGTTGCTACAACTACTGTAGATAAGTTAATTGATTATACATTCAATACCCCACAAGATCCATATAGATCACTTTTATGCACAGCACAAAGACAAGAGCTTATTGAAAAAAATGAAGAATTGTTAAAGAGTGAAAACTAGAGTTAAAGAAAGGTTTATTGCATAAATGCAATGAATCTTTCTTTTTATGTATAATTAGAAACAATCATTAATTGTTATAAATGCATACTATAGTTAATATAATAGTACAAATATTAATAAAGGTAGGTTATAATGGCTAGAACATATGCATATTCAGCGGACTTCGATAATGATATAGAAAATCTCTTTAAAGAAGCTAAGCTATTAGGTGAAGGACATAATGGAATTGTTTATGAAGTACCTGGGAATAGAGCTATAAAGATATTTACAGACAAAAATGTTTGTAAAAGTGAAGCAGAGATATTATATAGAGTAAAAAAATCTAAATATTTTCCTAGGATATATAAAAATGGAGATTACTATATATTAAGGGATATGGTTAATGGCATAAGATTGGATGACTATATAAAAGAAAATGGATTAAGTCAGCAACTTATATATAATTTATACAGGTTAATTAATGAATTTAAGGCTTTAAAGTTTACAAAATTGGATGCAAGGTGTAGAGATATATATGTTAACAAGAATGAGAGATTAATGGTTATTGATCCAAAGCAGTGTTACAGACGAAAGGTTGATTACCCAAGACATTTAATGAAGGGACTTGATGGAATAGATGTGTTAGAGGAGTTTTTAAGGGGAATTTATATAATAGATAAAAGAAGAGGTTCGGAATGGGAGCAGAAAATTAATCAATATTATGCAAAGGAATATTAAAATAATTAGGATATTAAATATAAGAGTCAAGAGCTAATAATTAATATAAGTTATATGGGCAAGCTTTTGACTTTTATATTTTGTAATTAAATAAATTATTAAGAAAATAGAATATTATTTGTTTCCGATGTAAAAAATAAATGGGTAGATATTAGATTTTGGAATAAAATATTTCATTTAATGTTAAAAAGAAGGAGGATATGAAATGAAAAATTTTGTTGAAATTGTAGATGTTGTAGCAAGACAAATATTAGACTCTAGATGTTTTCCAACAGTAGAGGTAGAAGTATATCTAGAAGATGGAACAATGGGAAGAGCAGCAGTACCATCAGGTGCATCAACTGGTATTTATGAAGCAGTTGAGTTAAGAGATGGAAATAAAGATTATTATATGGGAAAAGGTGTTTTAAAAGCTGTTGAAAATGTTAATGATACAATAGCTGAAGAATTAATAGGATGTAATGTTTTTGATCAAACATATATTGATAAAATGTTAATAGAACTTGATGGAAGTAATAATAAAGGAAAATTAGGCGCTAATGCTATATTAGGTGTTTCTTTAGCAGTAGCCCAAGCAGCAGCTAATTATTTAGGATTACCTTTATATCAATATGTAGGTGGAGTAAATGCAAAAGTGTTACCAGTTCCAATGATGAACATAATAAATGGTGGTTCACATGCTGATAATTCAGTTGACCTTCAAGAGTTTATGGTTATGCCAGTAGGCTTTGATAACTTTGATAAAGCAGTTCAAGCTTGTGCAGAAGTTTATCATGCATTAAAGAAAACTTTAAATGAAAAAGGATACTCAACAGGTGTTGGAGATGAAGGTGGATTTGCTCCTAACTTAAAGAGTAATGCAGAGGCTATTGAAGTTATATTAGAAGCAATTAAAAAGGCTGGATATGAACCAGGAAAAGATATATTCATAGCAATAGATGCAGCTTCATCTGAATATTACAAAGATGGTAAATATGTATTAGAACATGAAGGAAAGACTTTAACTGCAGCTGAAATGGTTGATTTCTTCGAAGATTGGGTAAATAAATATCCTATTATATCAATTGAAGATGGTATGGCAGAAGAGGACTGGGAAGGTTGGAAGCTATTAACTGATAGATTAGGTAAGAGAGTTCAATTAGTTGGTGATGACTTATTTGTAACTAATACTCAAAGATTAGAAGATGGAATTTATAGAGGAGTTGCTAACTCAATTCTTATTAAATTAAATCAAATTGGTACTTTAACAGAAACTTTAAATGCTATAGAAATGGCTAATAGAGCTGGATATACAGCAGTTATTTCTCATAGAAGTGGTGAAACAGAAGATACTACTATAGCAGATTTAGTTGTTGCTGTTAATGCAGGTCAAATTAAGACTGGTGCTCCTGCAAGATCTGAAAGAGTTGCTAAATATAATCAATTAATCAGAATAGCAGAAGAACTTGATGATGTAGCAGAATATAGAGGAAAGAAAGCTTTCTTTAATATAAAAGAATAAATAATAGAAGTGGCAAATAGTAAATTAGGCTATTTGCCTTTTCTTTTTATAAATTTAATATACTTTTATTAAGATTTATTGGTGATTTTTAAGCAGAATTAGTTTAAATAATATTAATAACTATAACAATTATATAATTAAATCAAGAAAAGATTTTGTTTATGACTAATAAAAATGGCTGTATAAAGTGGGGGAGAATAAGATGGAATTTAAAGTAACAACAGATATGATTAATAATTCATTAGTTAGTAAAGGTGATATTTCTAGAATTGAAAAAGCAATGAATAAAGCAAAAAATGGACAAGCTATTACTATAGCATTTTTAGGAGGATCAATAACTCAAGGATGCAATGCAACAAAATTTGAAGATTGTTATGCTAGTAGAACTTATAAATGGTTTAAGGATAAGTTCAAAAATGTAAATGTAAAATATGTTAATGCAGGGGTTGGAGCAACAGGATCAATAATAGGGGCTCATAGAGTAGAAAAGCAAGTATTATCACAAAATCCAGACATAGTATTTATTGATTTTGCTGTAAATGATAAAGATAGTATTTATGATAAGGTTGCTTATGAAAGCATAATAAGAAGAATATTATCAGTAGAAAATCCACCAGCAATAATTGAAGTGTTTATGAGCAATTTTGATGGAAGTAATGTTCAACCACAACAAATAGAGATAGGCAGAAAATATAATTTGCCAATGATAAGTTTTAGAAACTCAATTTATACAGAAATGATTACAAATAGATTGAAGTGGGAAGATGTTGCAAGTGATGAGGTACATCCAAATGACTATGGTCATTTTATAATATCTAATTTATTAACTGCTTTTATGGAAGATATATATAAGAATTTGAAAGAAGTTAAAGTAAATAAAATAGAACTTGGACAGCCTTTATTCGGCGATAAATATACATGTGGAATAATAATGAATAATAATAACTTAGATGTAAAAAAAATAAGTGGATTTTCTGTAGATAATGAAGGATTCCAAGTATTTAAAGATGGCTGGAAATTTATTTCTGAAACTGGTGGAGAAGCAAATTTATCAGTAAATGTAGAAGGAAAAAATATATTCTTATTATACAAAAAAACTATAAAGGAAACTGCAGCAAAGTTGGCTGTTAAGGTTGATGATAAAGAAGAGATAATTATTGATACTTTTTTTAAGGATGGATGGGGAGATTATTCCGCAACTGAAGTATTAGTTGAAGATTTATTAAATGGAAGGCATAAAATTGAAATTAAAGTGTTAGATGATAATAAATCAATAGAAGCATATATAATGGGATTTTTAGTTTCTTAGGAGGAGAGGAAATGTATTTAAAAGATTTAGATAAAAACAAGTATACATTAATAGAATCAGATAATTTAAATTATCAATATATGGGAAGAGTAGATTTTGAAAATCCTAAGGCTCCTACAATTATTTATGCTGGAAGTATGATTAAAACAAGGTTTACTGGAAGGTCTGTTAAAGTAGCTGTTAAAAATGTACATGCATGTTATGAAAATGCAATTGGATTTATTATAGATGGAAATATTACAGGAAAGGCTGTAATAGAAGAACATAATAAAGATATTATATTAGATATTGCAGAAGGACTAAGTGAAGAGGTTCATGACTTAATTTTATTTAAAAGATCTGATGCAGCTCATTATTTTGATTTTTATGGAATTATATTAGAAAAAGGATGTCACTTAGAAGCTCCAGAGGCAAAAAGCAATAGAAGAATTGAATGTTTTGGAGATTCAGTATCAGCAGGTGAAGTTTCTGAAGCAGTTGAATATGTAGGGAAATCTGATCCAGAAGGACATGAAGGAATATATTCAAACTCATGGTATTCATATTCTATGATTACAGCAAGAAAATTAGGGGCAGAAATTAATAATAATGCTCAAGGAGGAATTGCTGTATTAGATGGGACAGGTTATTTTAATCCAAGTTTAGGATATAAAGGGTTGGAATCTACTTATGATAAGCTAAGATATAGTGCTGAACTTGGTGAGTGTAATAAGTGGGATTTTAGTAGATATACACCTCATGTAGTTATTATGGCACTTGGCCAAAACGATTCTCATCCTATTGATTATATTAATAAGGATAAAGAAAAAAGAGAACATTGGAAATCAAAGTATAAGGAAATTATTCTTGATTTAAGAAGTAAGTATCCTAATGCATTGTTCGTTATTATTACAACATTATTATGTCATAATGAAGGGTGGGATATTGCTTTAGACGAAATGACAAAGGAAATTAATGATGAAAAGATTGTTAGATTTAAATTTAAAAGAAATGGAATTGGAACACCAGGTCATTTAAGAATTCCAGAGGCAGAGGAAATGGCAGAAGAATTAACAGAATTTATTAAAGGTTTTGGAGAAGAGATTTGGAATTAAATTATTTTTTATTTTAGATAGAAATGTGAATAATTGACATCAATAATAAAAAGATGGTAACATATAGGTATATAACCGGTTACAATAACGGTTATATACCTATTTTAATATTTTTATTTAGTTTATTGTTATATTATTAACAAATAAGAGGGGAAGAGTGAAATGAAAAAGATAATTTGTCCAGGAGAAGCATTAATAGATTTTGTATCTGTTGATTTAGGAAAATCATTAAAAGAAACAAGTGGTTTTATAAAAAAGGCAGGTGGAGCACCAGCTAATGTTGCAGCAGCTATCTCTAAGTTAGGAGTGAAAGCTTATTTTGCTGGAACAGTTGGAGATGATGCATTTGGTAATTTTTTAGAAGATACCTTTAATAATAATAATATTAATACTGAGTTAATGTTTAAGTTAAATAATCATAATACAACATTTGCATTTGTATCATTAATGGAAGATGGAGAAAGAGATTTTGAATTTGCAAGAGATGCTGATTCATGTTTAACATATGATATGATAGAGAATAAGTTAAATGAATTTGATTTATTTCATTTTGGTAGTGCAATAGCATTTCTAGATGGAGAGTTGAAGACAACTTATTATAAATTAAAGGAATATGCATTGAATAATAAGAAGATGATAACTTTTGATGCCAATTATAGAGAGAGTTTATTTGGAAATAATAAGGAAGAATTTGTTAAATGCTGTATTGATTTTATTAAGGACAGTACTATAGTTAAATTAAGCGAAGAGGAGGCATTTTTAATTAGCAAAAAAGATAATATAGAAGAAGCTGCGAATTTTATTAAAGATTTAGGATGTCATAATTTAATAATTACATTAGGCAAAAAAGGAGCATTATTAACTACTAACGAGAAACAGTTATTAATTCCAACAAGAGAGTTAGTAATGAAAGATGCTACTGGAGCTGGAGATGCATTTATGGGAGCAGTATTAGCTCAAATTGTTGAAAGTCCTGATAAGACAATAGAAGAGATAGTTAAAATTGCTAATATTGTAGGTGGAATAACTACAACTAAAATAGGAGCATTAGAGTCTATACCAACATGGAATGAAGTATTAGAGTATATAAAAATTAATGAAATTTAATATATGAAAATAAGATATAAAAAGGCACAATATATAGTGACGATACTATATGTTGTGCTACTTTTTTATTCATTTTCTATTAAATAAAGGTGAATACATTTATGTTTAAATAATTGAATAAAAAAACATAGATACAATTTATTGACATGTAATCGATTATTATGGTAAAATTTTGTTAAGTTACCGGTTACATTACCGATAATCGGTTTAAAATATGAAAGGAAGTTGGAAAATGAGAAAAATATGTAGTTTAATTTTAATTGCTATTTCATTAAGCATTTCTGGATGTTCTTTAAATAAAACTAGTGAAGTTAATAAAAACATTTCTGGTTTTGATAAAGATGAAGAATATGTTTCAATGTGGGTTCATGTAATTGAAGAAACGCCAGAAGGTGAGTCTTATGCAAAAGCAGTAGAAAAGTTTAATGAAAAATATGATGGAAAGTATTTTTTAGATGTAGAATTTGTTCCACGTAATGAAAGTGGAGGTGGATATTCGGACAAGGTAAATGCATCAGTAATATCGGGTGGTTTGCCAGATGTTATTACTGTAGATGGTCCTAATATATCAGCATATGCAGCTAATAATATTATTCAACCATTAAAGGAACTTTCATTAGAAGAAAAGGAAGAATATCTTCCATCAATAATTGATCAGGGAACTATAAATGGTCAATTATATGCTTTAGGAGCTATGGAATCTAGTGTTGGATTTTATTACAATAAGGACATTATTGAAGAGCTAGGAATAGAAATTCCTGATTTTGATAATCCATGGACATGGAGTGAATTACTTGAAGTTTGTGAAAAGGTGAGTAGCCATTTAGAGGATGGATATGCAATAGATATGCCATTTCCAACAGGAGAATCAACTATTTATTATTATGCACCATTTATTTGGGCAAATGAAGGAGACTTTATAAGTGAAGATGGGTTAAATGTAGATGGAATATTTAATTCAGAAAAAAATCAAGAGGTATTAAATTACTTTGAGGAATTAGTTAATAAAGGATATGTAGCCAAGGTTGCTATAGATAATTTATTTGAAACAGGTAGAGCAGCATTTTTATTTGATGGTGCTTGGGCTATAAATAATATATCAACTAACTATCCAGATTTAAACTTAGGAATAGCCCCATATCCAGTAGGTGAAGATTGGAATGGAGAAAAGTATACTCCAACAGGAAGCTGGGCATATGCAGTAACTAAAACTAGTGAGAAGCTTGAGGCAGCTACAGAAGTTGTAAAATATATGAGCGGTGTTGAAAGTGGAGTTTTATTATATAAGAATACAGGAAATTTACCTTCTACATACAGAGCTTATGAACAATTAGAAGATTTTAAAGAGGATGGTTTATTTAAAGAATTATATACTCAATTAGTTAAATATGGGCATCCAAGACCTAAGTCACCAGCTTATCCTCAAATAAGTACATCATTTCAACAAGCTGTTGAAGGAGTTTTATTAAATGATGAAAGCTCAGAAGAAGCTTTATCTAAGTCCATGAGGAGAATTGAGGATAGATTAATTAGATATCAAAAATAATAAAGGTGGAATAGGGATATGAATAATAAAAAAGAGAAAATTATGGGAATGGCGTTTTTTGGACCTGCATTAGTATTATTGACAGTATTTCTTTTCATTCCGATGATATTAACATTAGTATTTAGTTTTACTGATTTCTTTACATTAAATCCTAGTGATACTAGTTTTGTAGGATTTGATAATTATATAAGATTATTTAAAGACGAGCTTTTTGGTAAAGCTTTTCTGAATACGTTAAAGTTTGTTGTGATAGTTGTACCATTACAATTAGGAGGAGCATTATTATTAGCTCTTGGTATAAATAAGGTTACTTACTGTAAAAAATATTTTAAAGTAGCATTTTTCATACCTGTTGTTATGTCATTAGCAGTTGTATCAACATTATGGATGCAGTTATATAATCCAGAAGGACTATTAAATACTATATTAAATAGTTTTGGAATAGCATCTCAACCATTTATATATGGAAAAGAACAAGCATTAGAAGCAATATCTATTATGAGTATATGGCAAGGTATGGGATATCAAATGATTATATTCTTAGGTGGATTACAAGCAATATCACCAAGTTTATATGAAGCAGCTGAAATTGACTCTGCAAGTGAATGGAAAAAATTCTTAAATGTAACATTACCAGAGTTAAAACCTATAACTATATATATATTACTAACTATAACAATCGGAGCCTTTAAATTAATTGTACAACCTATGGTTATGACAGGTGGAGGACCTGCCTTCTCAACATATTCACTTGTATATTATATATATGACACAGGGACAGTTAACTGGGATATGGGATATGCATCAGCAATGGCTATAATATTTGCAATATTAGTTATAACATTAGCCGGTATACAAAACTACGTGACAAACAGAAAGGAGGATTAATAATGATTTCTAAAAAAGGCAAAAGACTTAATTTAATTTTATGTATTTCTCTTTTAATTCTATCAATATTTTTCTTATTTCCAATAGTTTGGATGGTTATGAATTCATTTAAACCAGAAGCAATGATTGCAAAAGATTTAAATAGTATAGCAGCTTTTATGCCACCTTTAACTGAAGGGAATTGGTTTGAAAATTATATTAGTGTTATTAAAAATAGTAGTTTAATGAGATATATGAGCAATACATTAGTATATGCAGCAATTTTAATTATATGTAGCATTATAGTAAATGGTTTAGCAGGATATGCTTTAGCTAAAATTAAATTTCCACTAAGAGAAATTTGGGTTTTTGTTATATTACTATTAATGATTGTACCAATGGAAACTATTATTACAATACATTTTATAATGATAGCAAAAGCAGGGCTATTAAATACTGTAATAGGATATATATTACCAATGATAGTAAGTCCATTTAATATATTCTTATTTAGACAGGTATTTTCAAAGTTGCCTGATGATTTATATGAAGCGGCACAGCTAGATAATTGTGGACCAATTAAATATTTCTTTAGAGTTGTTTTACCTATGTCAAAATCAATAGTAGCAACAGTAGGTGTATTTACATTTTTGGGAATATGGAATGATTTCTTATGGCCATCATTAGTATTTACATCAAATAATTTATTAACTGTACAAATTGGATTAAATTCAATTACAGCAAATGATAATATAACAATGGGACAAGTATTAGCAACTATAACAATAGTAACAATACCAGTATTAATAATTTACTCTCTATTCTCTAAGCAATTAGTAGAAGGAGCAATGTCATCAGGATCAAAAGAAGGGTAGGATATAATTATGAGTTTTATTGAATTTAAGAATATTGAGAAAAAATATAAAAATGCTAAGAAAAAATCAGTAACTGATTTTAATCTATCTATTAATGAAAAGGAATTTATAGTTTTTGTTGGACCATCAGGATGCGGAAAATCAACAACTCTCAGAATGCTTGCAGGATTTGAGGAAATTAGTGGAGGAACAATATCAATAGATGGACAAGTTGTAAATAATAAAGAGCCAAAAGAGCGTGGAATAGCAATGGTATTCCAAAACTATGCATTATATCCTCATATGACAGTAGAAAAAAATATAAGTTTTGGATTAAAAAATATAAAAACACCAGAAGATAAAATAAAGGAAAAGGTAGACTGGGCAATAAAAATATTAGGATTAGAGGAGTATAGATATCGTAAGCCTAAGAATTTATCAGGAGGTCAACGTCAAAGAGTGGCATTAGGAAGAGCTATAGTTCGTAATCAGAAAGTTTTCTTAATGGATGAGCCATTAAGTAATTTAGATGCTAAATTACGTGTTAGTATGAGAAATGAAATAATTAAATTACATAAAGAGCTTGGAACTACAACTATTTATGTAACACATGATCAAGTTGAAGCTATGACAATGGCTGATAGAATAGTGGTTATGAAAGATGGATTAATTCAACAAATTGGAAATCCTATGGAATTATATGATAATCCTAAAAATAAATTTGTAGCTGCATTTATAGGTTCTCCACAAATGAATTTCTTTGTTGTAGATTTAAGAGGGAACAAAGTAAGATTAGAAGATGGAAACGAAATAGTTATACCAGATGGTGTATTGAAGAGATTAAAGGGAAGACAAGGAAAGTTATGCATGGGGGTAAGAGGAGAAGATATAAGACTAGACAATTTAAATCTTAAATTATATGAGGAAAGTATAATGAGATCTAAAGTAGAGCATGCTGAAATAATGGGAAATGAAAATAATCTTTACTTTAAACTTGGAAACATAACAGCTGTATGTAGAGTTGGAAAAGAATTGGTTAAAAGAGTTGGAGAAGAGTTTGAGTTAGTAATAGATACTAATAAAGTACATTTCTTTGATTTAGAAACAGAAGAATCTATAACAGAATAAATTTAAAAGAATAATAATTGTATTTTTGCAATTATTATTCTTCTGTTAGGATAAATACCTTAAAAACATACGAACCAGTATATACAAATATAATTAATAAGATATCGCGGCAATTGATAGTGTAAAGTTTGGTATGAAAAAATAGCCTATGG
>ULRM01016472.1_pt1 | contig 51988 bp, 73 predicted proteins | sample 1955551 | NCBI WGS metagenome assembly ULRM01 (sample SAMEA4835686, study PRJEB28245) | human gut metagenome | biome: gut microbiome; material: fecal sample | place: Denmark | collected 2008
AAACATTGTATAGCATTTTACACAGGAGTCTGGACTTGACTTTTATTTGCCAAATAATTTACAAAAAACTTAATTTTACTAATAGAAGCTAAATCTAGAACTACCCAGATAGGAGGTTCATTATAATATTTTTCAAATCCTTCTTGAAAAGCAAGATTACCGTCAGAATCTCTATATCTCACTCCATTAAATATTTGATCTTTCAAATCTTTTGGAGTATCTTCATCTGCTAAAACACTTTTTACAATTTCATAACCATTTTCTGCATATTCACCGTTCTTATTTTTTCGATTAGTAATTAATCTCATAAGATATGTTTTTAAAGAGTGTTCAATATCCAAACAATAAGGTAACAACACATAACGAAGTTGCATATCTAGTTTAGCCAAATCTACTATACTTAAAAAAGAAATATTATATTTTTTTTGCTCATTTTTATCATAATTTTTTCTATAAGCTAATAGCTTGAAAAAATAATTGTGATTACTCAAAATGTTTTTTGCTTCATGAATTTCATTATCTGCTACATAGATTCCTAAATCATTTAGCTTTTCTAGTTGTTCATTAAATCTAAGTATAGGTTTATCATCTTTTAAGCTCAAACCAATATCCTCCTTGTTAGACCTTTATATTGAACATTTCTTATGTACCCTGTAGGACTCGAACCTACGACCGGACGGTTATGAGCCGTCTGCTCTGACCAACTGAGCTAAGAGTACAGGTTGTTGCCACATAAAGCCATAAACAATCAACCAGTAGAAGGTGTGGCAACAAACCTGTTATCGCATATCTTGGAGTGTGACTATTTATGAGTGATAGTGAAGATATGTGACAACATCACTATTTTATCGAATGATTTTTATAGTTGTCAATACAGTCATCTAAATACTTCATATCAATCATTTATTCAGAAACAAACTATCTTGCAGGATCTATACGAGTTAATTACAGAGCAAAAAAGCCTCAACCAAGGATGACTGGTTGAGGTCTTTCAAAAATTATGGGCATATTCTATGCTGTGAGTCTAAAAAAATTAGAAAAAAAGTAGCTGCTGATCTAAACCCAAAAACTCTTGCTTTTTTAGATAATCTTAGCTCCAATATTTCAATATCTTCGCTGATTGCATCTAAAATAGGACTTTTCGGCAATTTATTCCTTGGAATTTTCGTTGGAGCTAATCCAGATTTATTTGTCTTTCCACTTTGTTGTTTAATCTGTAGCCATGTCAAATCTCTGAATTTTCTATTTAAAGCAGTAAAACTTTTTAAATCTTCTTGTGACAACTCAGAAAAGCATTCGAAGTTAAAATCATAATACTTTAAATTCAAACAAGGGTGTTCTTGATCAGCATTTTGTTTTCCTAAACTATGATAATTTAAAGTTGCTGCATCTCTTGGAATGCCAGCAGTGTGATTTTGCGTTTCTTTTAAATTCGTGTTAGGTTTTATCCTTTTTGCTGCCACAATTATTATTCCCCTTGCATATTACGGTAGAAATCCTTCATAACTTCTCTACTAATAACCTCATTACATCTTGCTTCAGGTGGAAGGTCACCTCTTGTTTGAATCCACGGATCCTCTTGATGAGTCAACTTTTCAAGATACTTTCCATCGTATATTCCATATATATCCATTATTTGTTGCAGTAAATCTACTTCTTGCTCACAGCTTACCTCTTCTGCATCAGAAAAATACTCTGCACTAATACTCACAGGGTTATACTTAAAATCGGATAGCCCGTGATATACTTCCGGTACAACGGGACCATGGGCCCATGCTTCGAATTCAGTGTCCATCAAGGGCTCATTATATATTGCTAAATACCAAGCTTGGGCATAGTACAACAATTTTTGAATTTTTAATGGGGTGATTTGCGAACCTGAAGCTACATCTGTATTTGCTACAAACCATTTAGCTACATCTTTTGGTTTATGCACGCTTATCCCTCCTATTTTTGTTTACTTCTACTATACAAATTATCCGATACCTATAATATAAAGTCAATATATATAAGTTAATTTATTAGCTAATTTTGTTAACAATTTTGTTTGTATATCGGATAGTATATAAATATTAAAATTGCTTGTATATAAGAAACAAGCTATATTTTTACTATCTAAATAGTATGCAGTTTTACTAACAAATTAGCTAACAATATTAGCAACTATATCAACAACTATATGTACTTCCCCTCAAAAATGAGGGGCTATTTTTATCGTTTAGGAATATTCAAGTACCAGCGTTTATCATGAAAATCTTGTGCTCCGCCTTTAGTGTTCCCTTCTGGATCATTCGTTGCCCGCATCATTACATAGACTTTCTTACTAGGAAAATTACGCATATTGAAAGATACATGATAACCAACATTTCCAGAAGTATTATAAGCTTGATTTACATCTGATCTATAAATTCCATCAGCTCTTACTCGAGCTAATTCTTTCCCAGTATTGTAATCCATAATGAAGATATACTCGTATTTATAGTTAGCAATGTGCCATCCAGCTACATGCAAATTTGCATTTTCGATTTCTCCAAACTGATCAATGTGGGCGTAATTCGTTCCATCTGTCAGTGTAGGATTAGCTGCACCAGCTCGTGTTGGATCAATGACAGGCTTGTTTTCAGAAGTTGTTGGATTTTCATCGGTAAATCCATGAGCTAAATCATATGCTAATTTTTCTTTACTTACGCCCATTTCAGAAAGATAACCGTAAGGATCTGTATGATCGCCCCAGATGTTTTGTGTTACCCATAAATGTGATTTGATTCCTGGTTGGTTATAAGGCGTGTCCAATGTAAGCGGAATACCGTATTTCTTAGCGGAATCTCTCGCCAATTCAACGTATGCTTTATAGTTCTTTTCAAAAGTTGCTTTATTATGTGTGTGTTGTAACTCAATCTGCACAGGACTGTTGGCATTAGCATACGAACCAGCACCGTACTGTACATAACCAGGTTGTCCAACTTGGTAAACAATTCCGCCATCACCCACAATGTAAGCAGTGTAAGCACTAGTCCATGAACGTTGCATATACTGCGCTTCATTGCGTCCTGTTGCTGTTTCATTAGCCGTTTCATGCAGTAAAATGTACTGATTATTTGCTACTTGTGAGCTACCTTCATTTGCGCCCAAATTAAATTCATTGTTGATAGTATAGGCAAACCCATTAATTGGCAATAAAAAAAGAGCCGTTAATAGGCTCATCGCAGTAATAGTAATTTTCTTTTTCATTTGTTTCCTCCTATTTTTTCAAATTATAAGCCGACACACCAGTGATAACACCTAAAAATGTTGCTACTGCATTGATAGTGAGTACTGTCATATCTGTTCCATTCCATCCATACGCTTTCCCTAACGTGGCTACTAACACAGAAGCAGCTGGTAATACTGTTAAAACTGCCCATTTAATGACTTGATAATACTTATCGGGTAAAATCATTTCTTCTCACCTCCTTTACAATTTAGTCAAGAAATAGCCAATGATCGTAATGCCTAAACCGATCATGTAACCCCACGACCATTTATTATTGGCTTTCATTTCTTTGATATCTTCCGCATTATTAAGCGCAATAGAATATGCCTGATCCGCTCTATCTTTTGCACTTTCCGCTTTTTCGCGTAATAATTCGTAATTATCCAGTTTCGTTTCAATACGCACTAAGCGTTCTACCACGTCTTGTATTGCTTCGTCTTTCAACCAACTAGCCTCCTTTCATTGCAAAATAAAAAACACCCTCCTTTGAGCGTGTTGATAGCAAAATTATAAATATTGTATTAATCAGATAGTCTAGTCAAGACTAAAGTACGGCAAGATGTAAATTGTAAAATTCCATCTGCAACGCCGATTTCAGTACGCATATTTAGTACATCGTTTACTTCTAAATCAGTTACAATGTTTCCGCTAGCTGCAAATCTATTTTGCAAGGCGTCGACCCCATAAGATACTAAATTATCAACAGAAGTTCCATCTTTATATAAATCAGTATATAACCATGAAGCATATTTCCTGCCCAATTGCACACGTATTTGCGCACTAATTGAATACTTACCAGCTTTTAAGCATTTAACGTATCCGTTAGATTGACGTTCGAAATGTGTTTCTCCTACAGCTGTAGTAGTATACCCTGTTCCTACTCCATACTCCGCTACTTTCGTTTTGTTAGAGACTTCACCTTGTGCGCCATAAAATGCGGTAGTAGCTGTATCATTAATGCGTTCATCGATCTTATTGTCTAATTCATCTATAGCAGTCGCATTAGCATTCGCTTTTGTTTGAGCACCCTTAGCTGTGGTGTCTACTTCATTAATTGAAGCAGTCAACTGCGAATTAATCTCCGATACTTTCCCATCGGTATAATTGTTTGCTTTACCAGTAATTTCAGAAATTTTAATATCTGTGGCCAAATTATCTTCGACATATTCTGGTGCTAGATCCCAAACATAATCTTTTGGATTGTTTGAATCACGCATACCAGTACCACGATATTTATACTCACTAATATTCGGAGTTCGTGTGTTGCCTTTTTCGATCTTGAGCCAGTCGATTTGAACAGTACCATATGTTGCAGAATTAGGTTTTTGCCATAACGCTACTCTAAGTAAATTTGTCGTTTCACTAGTATTTCTGGCTGTAAAAGTGGCACTCCACACATTTGCCAATCCTTCCACAGGAAGTAAAGTTGCCTGATACTGCGACTGCGACTGCTGGTAATTTGCATCTCCGTAGTATAAGTGGAATTCTTTATTAGCTGGCTTAGTCCCTTTTAAAGATACCGTATAAGTTTCACCTATTATTAATTCTTCTGAAATATCAAAGCCAGAAATAGGATTGTTTGGTGTTATAATTGGGAACTTAACTGTAGGATTGACAATGTTCTCGTTAGGATACTCGGGGCACATGTTATAAGGTTCTGCCAATAAGTTAGGTTGGAACGGTGTGGCTGTTGGACCTTCTTCGATTTTGATGTCATTTTTTATATACCATTTACCTGTAACACTCTTAGATTCATATACAAAGAAATATGCGTAGTCCACATTTTTAATGTTCGTAGGCATTGTAAACGTTGCAGAAACTCGCTGATATTGGTTAACCATAGTAGTATTAGGTCTTATTATAACAGGAAGCACCTCTTGACCATCTGCATACATCGCATAATGTACAGCAGAGTTATTATAACTACTGTCTCCGCCGGAGTTAAATGCTTCATCCACCATCATGGTTACGCTTATTGTGTATTCTTTACCACCCTGTAATTGAACGAGCGTAGGAACATAAGTTTTTCTTCCTATATTGTCGGCGGATGGGTCTGTTGCGTCTGTAATAATATAATCATCAAATATTTTTGTATATGGGTTTGGTTGTGAACTACCATTAGGCAATTTACTCCAAGTGCTTGAATAAACATTCTTCATTAGATTAGGGTTCCCCGAATAATCATAGCCCCCGAAATCAATGCTGTTACTGTACATCACTTGTAAGTTACCTAACTTAGAAATTTCTTCTTTCAGAGCATCTAACTTGTCTTGTAGCGTTTTAGCTTGACCAGTTAAATCAGTAATCTGTTGATTTAAGCTATCCACTCTACCTTTAGTTTCAGCCATAAAAGCATCAAAAGTTTCATTATACTTTCGAATCAACTCTTCTAATTGCGAAACATATTCATCGGCTTGACCTTGCGAAATGTCAGACACTCCTAGTGAGAAAAAAATGATATCTTGCGTTGTTAGAATTTGATTGTCTTTTCTATATTCTACGTAGCAGTGTTTATAATATCCTGCTTCACTCATAAATGTGCCATCAAGAGAAAACGTGACTTCTTCACTAGTTACGCTAGTTGCAACACTATCTACGTAACGGTTAGATGGTGTTGTTCCTTTTAAAGTAAATGTTCCGCCACTCGTATCCATCTGCAAGCCATTTAAATATGGTTTAACCGTCACCGTAATCCCTTTATCACCCTGACGAGCCATAATAGCTTTGGTGTAGTTTAATTCTTTGCTGAAATCTAAAGCCAAATTATATAAACTGCTAGCCATTTATATACCTCCTTGTCTTCGTTTTAAAAACGTTTTTGGTCAAGCACTGTGCTATCATATGCTGTATCCTCTTTTAATCTAATATCTTCATACCCTAGTCGATGTGCCACTAAATTCCATCTAACCAATACGTTTGGCTTACTAGTTTCAATGATGAAATGGTCAACATCTTCATGAGTAACAGCACACAAAACTAGTTCTGTAGGTGTCACATGTGTCATATACCGACTTAGATTTACTGTCTCAGCAAACATGGGGTCAATATCAACACGAACTTTACCATCATCACCTGTAACGGCTTCCCCATAATCAGCGAAATAATATTCTGGAGTTTCATAAGCGTTCAATAGTCGTTGTCCATAATGCTCTGTCGGTACGGTTGAGTTTTTAGTACCTCTAACAGTAAAATCTTTATATACTTGTACCGTTGATTGTTCAAACCTAGCAAGTTTCCCATCTTCCCATGAACCAAAAAAACAACCTGGTAACGTTAGCATACCATCACTAGTAAATTTCATAGTCCTACCAGCTACCTTAAATTCCCATGAGTTACCCGCACTACCATTAATGCTTAAAGAACTACCGTCGCCAGAAGTTACATAACTAGCATTGCTATACCTGAAATTGGGCGCACCAAAAGATAGAAACGGTCTGTTATTACCATTATCCCACGTACTAAAAACCAAGTTACCCTGTGGATTTCTAATCATGAAACCACCACCAGTTTTCATGGTGTATGATACAATACCGGCATCAGCACTTACATAATCACGTGCTTCTAGCTCCATAATATCTTTGTTAACTTTTTTTGAGTACCAAGTCATTTTGCCATTAGCAATACTTGTTTTATAATCAGTGCCATCACTAATTAATGTAGTACCTCTAATAGTAATTCCTACTATTTCACCAGCCGTAATAAACGAGGCATTGAATCCGCCATCTAATGTCCATGCGGTTTCATATGTTCCATTAATGCCAGTTTTAGAAAAACCAATACCAGCATTGTTGATTTGTAAAACATTCCTTGCGGTATTCTTATCTGGTGTGTCCATAATCAAAATACGACTAGGCGCTTCTTTAGGATCTAATAAAACATAACCACCATTTTGACCAGTAATCATATCAGTTTGATGATCTACAATATCATTGATTAAATCACTGATTTCGCCACCATTTTTCAATTGATCAATGGCATCATTAATCAAATTGCTTACATTATTCTCTGTGTTTTCTAAGAAGTTTGTTTTGACGTTTCCTACAACTAATTTATCGTATGAATTGGTTAGAACATTAAACGTATATTCCACAATTCTCGCTGACATATTCACTTTTAACTGTGGATGATACACATCTACTCCGTCACCCATCGAAACTTTTTCTAGATCAACAAATTTTTCATAGCCTCTTTGATGCCTCAATGGTACTAATTCAATCGAACCACTCACTTGTGGTTTTTGTTTATCTATGTTTGTTTTCAACCAGTCTTTAGCAGCTTCCCTTAATGTGGCTACATCAGTCGCTTTGTCTTTAAAATCAACAAAAGAAACATATCCAGCAGGATAATCATCCACGTAATCCGTGAAAATAACTTCTTCTGGTAGAGTGATCTCGTCTTCTCCTTCTGAAGAGCTGCTAATGAATGGATAAACTCCAACTAAAACACTTTGAGCATCAATCTCTAAGTCAAGACCAGTTAAGTTTTTAGTATAAATCGCTTTGATTTTATGATCCGTACCTAGACTTTTTTCATGACGTAATGTGTTATTATCTTTTAGAAACTCACCATGAAATCGATCTAGAATAGATCCCTCTTTTCCACCAAAGAATTCTAAAAAATTCGCCTTTTCTATCTTCACATTAGCAAGCGTATCTACTAATGACGAGAAAGAAAACTGCGAAGGGATAGCTGGTTTCGCTAAAACTTTTGCGTTTTGCCATGCCTGAGTAGCAGTGATTTTTTCTGTTCCGCTGTCATATTTATTCAACACCGATTTTCTTATATCATTGAAAATAGGTTCAGCTTTTACTTCTATCGTATTGCCTATTACAGAAGTTTTTGCATAATAAATCCGTAGACGCTGTTTTGCTCGATTTTCATCTACATAACACTGAATAATACGTCCTTCTACAATCAAATCTGCATTAGTTCCGTTTATTGAATAAGTACCCTGAAATATCTCGGCTCCGTTTAGTTTATTGCTAACAGTAGCTGTTAACCAGTCTGACAAAGCGCCTAAACCTTGCGTATCATATAAATGTTCAGCTAAATTATTCGCGTCATTTTTATCGTAAATAGTTATTAAATTATCGATCATCTATTTCACCTACCTTAACCCATTACGATAAATTTGTATTTTGCTCAAACCAGTACAATTAAAATGATTAATATCCACTTGCAACGTTGGATATTGCATGGTCTTCATTTTGTTGGACCGATCTAAAATATCTCCGTCCGATTGCTCTTCGTAGCAAAGCATCAAATCACTATCAATGACTATGTCAGTTCCCACTACTAAGCCTTCAAAACTAAACACATAATCATTTAAGGTGAATTGGCATGAAGTAGCTGAAGGAGTGATGATAATCTTTGGAAAACTTTCTTCTAAACTATTATTCAGCAAGTTAAATGACTGTGGTTTATCTACGGTTATAGGTACATCTTCTTGAACTCTTGCGAATGGTTTCGCAGTGATATTTACATCGAACTCTCCCCATTCAACAATATCGTTTTCTGCATCCCCAATATCGATAGTCTGGATAACATAATAGACGTTGGGATCATCAGAGAATTCTAATTTCTTTGCATAGTTTAACCAATGACGCATGATATAAAACGATTGCTTGAATGCTTGATGGTCTTCCACATCTTCTAAATAGTTATAGTGCAATGTAAACGACATGTCTTCAAACGAGTAATCTTGTACTAAGCCACCTAGCCGTCCTAAAACAGAAGTTTCAACTCTCTGTCTTTTTGGAGAAGGTATGGTTGGTCTTTCCGCTAAAGCCAATTTATGCAAATAATCAGGAAATCCATCGATTATAGAATGTATACAATCAGTCATTTTTTCACATCCTTTTTAAAACTAAAAAAACAGGAGAAATACTCTCCTGTTTAACGCCATGCCGAAGCATTATCATTTTGAACTTTTGTAATGCTATCAATGATTTGTTGAGTTGTTTGCTTCATAGTAACCTCATCTGCGTTACCATCAATTGTGAAATTGAATTCGTAATTGTTCACAGGTTGAATCGTTTGTGCCCTAGATGAAACTGAGGTGCTACTCAAGATACGATCCCCAATTTCTTGCAGCACAGATCTTTTCAAAGGTAAAACTGCTTCAGGTCCTGCTTCACCGACACCGATAATATTTGGAGAATTAAACACACTACCTTTCGCATACCAATCAACACCCAATGTTGGGATTTTCCCCTTCAATGGATTGAATTCTCCGCTCAATTTAAAATGTGGTAACGGAATATGTGGTATAGAAATATTCAAATTATCAAAGACACTACTGATTTTATCTCTAATCCAATCAATCGGAGCGCTAACAGTCTTTTTGATACCTTCCCATATATTAGCTATCGTGCTTTTAACATTATTGAATATGTCGGAAACAATACCTGTTAGATTGGACCAACCGCTTGAAATTGCATTTTTTCCATCGTTTACTTTAGAGCTAATAGTGCTTGTAATTCCATTCCAAAGATTCAAAGCAGTGTTTTTGATACCGTTCCAAATTCCGCTGATCCACGAAGATATACTATTCCAAACACTTTGAATGGCACTTTTAGCTGCGTTTATAGCATTGCTTATACTACTAGTCACGCTACTCCAGATATTTGATGCTGTAGAGCTGATTGAATTCCAAATTCCACCTAACCAACTAGATACAGTTGACCAAATATTTTGAATTACTGTAGCAGCTGCTTGTACCAAGCTAGTGATTGTATTCTTGATACTATTCCAAATACTAGAAGCTGTTGCACTAATTGAGTTCCAAATATTTGAAGCCGTAGTACTAATAGATGTCCATATACCATTCCACCATGCCACTACTGGATCAAATATAGTATGGAATGTAGTTACAATTCCATTCCAAGCGATGCTTATCCATTGTGTCATAGTATCCCAAGTATTTTTAAGGAAATCAGAAATAGGTGTCCAAACAGCTTGCCAAGCTGCGCCTAATAACTGTCCAGCTACATCAAAAATACCCACGATAATATTAATACCAGCTTGAATCAATGACGTTATTAATGTCCATGGTATTTGAACAATTCCTACAATGTCTGCCCAAATAATCGACCATACTTCTTTGACTCCGTTCCAAATATTTGAAACCCAATCAATGAATGTTTGCCAAGTCTCTTGGACTCCTTGCCAGATGTTGGAAGCTCCTTCAACTAATCCGCTCCATAACTCTCCAAACCAATCAGAAACGCCTTGCCAAATATCTTGAACCCAATCTACAAATCCAGACCAGGTTTCTTTAACCCCATCCCAAACTGATGAGGCTCCGTCTTTTATACTTTCCCAAGTATCACCCAACCAATCAGTAAATTTTTTCCATAAACCACTAAACCAGTCAGTAATTGCACCCCAGTTCTTAATTGCCACAATAACGCCTGCTATAACAGCTATAATTCCTCCAATTATAAGCATCATCGGACCAAATAAATATGACACGGCTAGTATTGCCGGTAACAGTATGCCAAATGCTGCTGTAAGACCACCTATAGCAACAATGAAATCCTGTACTGGTTGTGGAAGATTATTAAACGCATCAGCCATCTTTCCTAGAAAATCAATTACTGGTTCGAGTGCATCTATGATTGTGTTGCCTATAGGAGCTAATGAATCCTTTAATTCAGCTATTTTTCCGTTTAATTCTTGTAACGGAGTAGTAGAATCTTCATTCATTTTTTGTGCAGATCCACTAACATCATCAAATGTATGGTTAACATCAGTCAAAGATTGGACAACTTTCATCGCGTTATCTTCGCCAAGTGCAGACCAAATTGTAGAAGCTTTATTTAATTGGTCGTATTGACCATCCATATTGCTAAAATCTTGAATCATGGAATTAATAACGTCTTTTTGTGTTCCTCCGCCATTTTTCCACTCTTCAAAAGCTTTTCTAGTACTTTCACTAAACATATCCATGTTTTGCTCAAATCGACCATCTGTTAACGATATTCCCATTTCCTTAACTAAGTCATTGACTTTATCAAGGTTATAAGCACCCGCATCTAAACCATTTTGAAGCATTCCGAACGTTTCATCAGCTGAATATCCCATTTGACTCCATAATTGGCTATATTCTGCCATATTGTCGCCTAATTCGTGCGTTTTATCTAAACCGTTTTGAGTACCCGAAACCATTAAATCCATTGCATCTTGAGCACTCAAGCCGAAATTGACCATTAAGCCATTTACACCACGTAACGTTTCATCCATATCAGCGCCCATGGTGTTTTCTAGGACCATAGCTTGTTCCGTGATATTTTGTAAATCTTGATTATTTAAATCGCCTAAATTACGCTTTACCAAAATCAATGCATCTGTGGACTGATCTAACGATTCTCCAAAACCTTTATAATAAATGTCTCTGGCTACATTCGTTAATTCTTCAGCCTCTTGTTTAGTCAAACCAAAATTAGCTTGTATCTTACTCTGGGAACTACCTACACTGTTAGCTGAGTCCACTGCTTGTTTCCCTAATTCTGTAAGCTTATCGCCAATGTCGCTTAAAACGTCAGAAGCTTCCATTAAATTATTCATATCTATTTTGCTTCCGATATCGTCCAAGTTAGTTGTATCTACATTTTTAGCAGCTTGTCCTAACTCTTCAAATTCACGTTCAGCATCATTAAGCTTCGCCTCCATCTGCATTGCTTCTGTGGATGTAGCGCCAAACTCAGACTGTGTAGCTTCTAACTGTCGTCTCAGGATATCTATCGTTTTCTCTGCATTTTCAGATTGTTGAGAAACATATTCTTGGGCTTTCGCTAATTTCTCGGATTCAGAAGCTGATTGACCAGCAGTTACTTGCCATTTTTTGTATTCGGATTCAATCAGAGAAGCACTAGCTTGAACATTTTTTTGTTCACTATCCAACTGTTGCATTGTAGACTCGTACGTCTGTATTTCGCCTTTTGCTTGAGCTAGTGTATTACTCGTTTTATCAATTTCGTTTGACAAACGTTGTTGCGCTGTTTGTTGGTTAATCAGTTCTCTCTCAAGTTTCTGAACTTCGGTGGAATTTTCTCCATAATATTTTTTGGCATTGGCTAAACGTTGGCTAGTTACTTCAACTTTTTGGCTTTGTAATTCATACTGCTTTTCTAAAGAAGATAATTTACTTCCTAACTTGTCTGATTCAGAACCAGTCTGTTGTAATTGAGCTTGTTCTAGTTTTAATTCTGCTCTATTTTTAGTTAATTCAGCACTGATTTCTTTTAACGTAGATTTCAATCCGTCATCGTTAGCTATGAAAGTTACTTCTGCTTCTGTTCTCTTTTTAGCCATTTTTTACCTCCTTTCTTTAGTTTTTCTGAGATTGGTTTATTGCATAGTTTTTCCATCCTTCATAAGCACTCTTGTTGTAAGCCATTTGCAAAATGTCATCTAAACAGATATCGCTTAAAACCAAATCTGAAGGCATAGAAAAAACGTCGGTCAACATCGAATAGACATCGACCCACGTTTCAACTAAGAGCTTTGGCATTTTTACTTTTGAAGCTTTTTTTCCTTATTTGCTTTTTCAAATTCTTTTTGATAAGCATCGCGTGCTTGTTTGAACATCATCAATTGATAAATATAGCTGGCAGTAGCCATATCAAAATCCCATTTATCGATAAATTCATCGAATGAAATATAATCAGTCATGTTCGCTTGGCGGTAAGCAATATACACAGCCTTTGCACCTTGAATAACAGAAATATCCATGGATCCTTTTCCCACAGTCATTTTTGCAAACTCGTCTGTGTTAAAATCTCTATTGATCATCAATAATTTCTTGATATTCAGTTTAGGTTCTAAATTCAAAATTGTTCCATCGTTTAGTTCAATTTTTGAGTAATCTTCGTTCATTTCGCTACCTCCGTTTTTTTTACTGTGATTGAGTGGCCGTAGTTGTCACAACTGAAGTTTTTTTAATCACATCAGCAGATAGATTCGTCATCCATTGATCTGTTAAGTCTTCTTCAAGTTCTGCAACAATTGCTTCATGATAAAATTTACCAAATTCATCTTGCATAACTTTTGTTTCTAGTTCTAACGCAGCTACTTCATCCGCACCATTTTCAATAGAGAATGTTAATCCTGTATTCGAAGTGCATGCTAACATACCAACTAACTTTCTATTTTCTTCGAAGTCATCCACGATCTCTGCAGCAAGTGAGAAATCTTCGCCTACGGAATCAGGACCGTAAGAGTAAATGCCTGGTTTAATACGTCCATCTTGTTTCAACCCATTGAAACGTCGATAAACTTCCATCGGTACATGTGCAGTAATTGTTACCGTCATATTGATTGGTTTAGATTTTGATTTTACTTCTGTCGCTCCACATTTTTTAACCACCGTTTGCATTTCTGTTTCGCCATCTAATTGTCCGTTACAATTCGTTGCGATTGCATTTCCTGCGTTCTTAAAATTAAAAGCAATTCGTTTGATACTTACGTTATCGAACGTTGTTACTACAGTTTTTGTTTTAGCCATTGTTGTTCCCCCTATTTATTTAATTTATCGAATTGACGAATCAGAAGTTCTGTAATTGGATCAAGTGCAAGACCTAATCCTCTTCTCATAAATTCGTCCGGCTGATTTCTTTTAGAAGTACCTATCCCCAAATCAGGATATTTTAAATACTCAAATTTTCTTGTAGGTCTAATGATGAAACCCAAATTAATGTATTGAGTCTTAAGTGGACGACTATTTTTTGCGTGTTGGTGCCCTCTTCTTAAATCTGCTTCAGAAACAGGAATTTTTTCTGTAATCCTATCCACTGCAATAGCCGAACCTTTTGATTTCAATGCTTCGTTAATCAGTCGTTCGCTCTCGCTTGAATAGCGTTCCATCCGCACAAGAAGTTCATCATGTCCATTTATTTTTAGCTCCCAACTATTTTTAGCCATGACAATCACTCTTCAATAATCGTCTAAACGTAAATACCAATTGATCGATATAGCGATCTTGGTTCTCTAGTTTTAAATGATTGGGATCCATTCTCTGAAAACGAATCGAACGATTTTGAATCAATGAAATAATATCTAGTGAGTCTCCTGTTAAATCTTCTCTATTTTCTGAATAGAAAGTTAGATATAGATTTTGACCCACGCTATATTTTGGCTCAGTGATCATTTCTATTTCTCCTGTTTCGAGAATGAAGTAATTAAAATCATCAGGTAGCTCATCCTCGCCTACGGAGTCTTGAAAGAGTTTGAGGCCAAAATGCTCTTCTAAGGAAGTTTTGATAGCAGAAATTTGCTTATTTAAACGTTCTTTTTCTTTAGAATTATCAATCACCATATTCACCCACACTTTCAAGATAAAAATAGATATAAAAATTATCGTAATCGGCATAGATAACGTTGTAACGCATACTATCGATTACGATAAAATATTGATCTTTATTAAATTTCTTGGCGATTGGATGAAATGGAGTCTTTACTTTCTTAGTTAATTTCGATCCCATCGCATCCATAGCTGTTATATCACTATCTCTCATGGAAAGGTTTCTAAATTTTAAAGAAGTGATTTCTGTATCTTCTACACCAATCTTTTTTCCTAGTTCATTTCTTTTGGTAGTTTGCGTCAAAATCTTTAACCAACCATCGTTGAATGTTTCTTCGAGTCTACGATTATTCGCCATTCACATCACCTGCAATATATTCTTGTAGCGCATAATGTTGAATGAAACCTAATAACTCACTAGCGAAATTTTGTTCAAACTCATCTAAAGCACGATTCCAGTCGTATCTACATCTTTCGATTAGCAATCCGTATTCTAAGCTTTCAGGAGAAAAAGAAAGTGTTGTACTCACTTTACTTTGAAGATAAACAGCATTTTTAGCTATCATCTTTTTAATTGACTCATCTTCTTCGTTCCAGGTAACGTAAATATTATCCTTCACAGCTATTAGCAATTCTTCAGTCACTTGTTCAGGCGTCATCTAACCACCGCCTTAATTGCTTTAACATATGCGTAAGAGCATTTTTTCTTGTTTACAAATGATAAATCTTCATCAAAAGGCGTAGAAGTCACGTATCTCCCTTTGAAAAATAAATCTTCATCGTTTGTTGTTACTCCAGCATTGTGTAAGATTTTTACTTCTTTAACTTTTTCTATTGGATCAGTAGCAAAACAAAAGTCTAATTCCTCGTGAACTTTAGGACCAATATTGAAATACATCATGTTCCAAAGCTGTGCCCACATCTCGGCTGTCCAGATTTGTATATTTGTTTTTTGCCCTCTAAGGTAGCGATATAGCCGATTAGAATCCAGATAAACCTTTTTCCAATAATTCGCTTTAGGACGGTTAATAACCCACTGTGCGCCTCCTGAATTAGTGTTTATAGTTTCCAAAGATTCTACTGTAACATTTACAATGTTTGCCATATCTTTTAGAATATTTTCTCCGTTTTCACAGCTTCTAATATAATCAAGACTTAGATAACTACAGCAGTCGCTACAATACCAAACATCATCTTTAGAAGGCAATTTGCGCAAATTAATTCTTTTATTGAAAATGACATCCGAATCGATATAGAAATATCGGTCGTCCTCACGCGAATGATCTTCTTCTAAATATTTCCACCATAAATATGGTTTAATCGAAGGAATATACTCTTTGTCGTCCCGCAGATCATCGTACACATGAACTTCAACACCATATTCCTTCTCAAAAAAAATAGGAATCTGATCATCGTGTCTGCTGAAAAGCAATACGATATCTTTGATTCCTAGTTTCTTCAGATTAGTTAAACAAACTTCAAGCTCCCATTTAAACCGATTGATTGCCGGCTGACAAAGAATATACTTCATTCTGATCACCTACGCTTGTGTTGTAGTTGTTGTGGTTGTTGGTTTTGTAGTTGTAGTAGTAGTTCCCAAAGCGCTAATATCTAATACAATGAAACTATCGTTACGTTTAGGTTGACCGTTTGCATATTGTTTAGCTAGATAAATGCGTTCGTCTTCAACAAAATGGTATTCATCTGAAGCTTCAATTTTTAGTGTAGATCCTACACCCATGAAGTAATCTGAGGCTACCCCAATAACTGCTTTTCCTTCTGGCACAGCCGTTGACTGCAAATCTGAAACTGGTACTGGCAATACTTGTACGTATTCTCCATTAGCAGTTAGTACAGTCTTAGCTGGGAATACTTTAGACCAGTAATCAGTTGGATTCACAATTAGGACCACATCAGAAGGATTCACATTACGATAAATCGGATCATTCACACCTTCGATATTGAATTTTGATAGTCGCGCCATCAAACCGCCCATAGTTACAGCATCTAAAGCTGTAATAGGTTCTGCTTTTTTTTCAGCATATTCTCCGCTAGTTTGTTTGCTCATGTCACGCATCATTCCGACTGGCATATCTTTACCAGTACCATCAACAATTGCTTGTTCTAATGCAATTCTCAATGATTCTACTAAAACAGTACGGACATAACGATCTAACCATACTGGACCTAAATCAAGCATTGCCTTACATACAGGAATATAACCTGATAGCTTGAACTGCTTCATGTTAATTACATCAAAGCCATTATCTAAAACTTTTTTAACAGCTTCGCAAAGTTTACCCCACCATGCTGGATTGACTCCACGTGACACAATCCATTCTGTTACACCAGTTGTGTTAACAAAAGTAATTTTTTGCAATAGTGGATGAGATTGTTCTAAATCTTCAAATACACGTTCAAATACAGTAGCTGGCACTAATTCTTCGACCCCTGCAAAACCTTCGTTTTTCACTACTTCGTTATAGAATTTTGTTTCTTGTGTAGTTAATACACGCTGACCACGGTTCATTAATACTAATTGATCTTGATTTTTTGCTGTTGCTTCTTCTAAAATTTTATCCTGAATTTCCTTAGATAAGCTTACCATAGCTGCGCTAAAAGATTCTTCGTTACCATCTTTAAAAGCTTTCATCAATTGGTCGCTTGCAGCTGTTACACCTTTTAAATTTTTAATTGTCATTATTTTGCATCTCCTTGTCCAAATGTTTTATTTAATGCTGCTGTAAATGCAGCAATTTTTTCTGCTCTTTTTTCTTTAACGTCATTCAAAATTTCTTCAACGCTTTGTTCTTTTTTAGCTTCAGTACCTGAGCTATTTTCTGCATCGATAATTTCATCGACCAATCCATAACTCAAAGCTGTTTCTGCATCCATAAACGATTCTTTTTCAAGAAGTTCTTGCAATGCTTCATCTGTGCCATTGAATCGTGTTTTATATGAAGCCTTTACCGATTTATCAATTGATTCCAGTTGGTCAGCAATCGTACGGAAGTCATCGACATTTCCTTCTCCGTATGTGGAAGCGCGGTGAATCATCAATTGTGCATTGTTGTAGATTTTTATAGTATCGCCAGCCATTGCGATAATTGAAGCAGCACTAGCGGCTAAGCCGTTAATCACAACGTTAACTTTTGCTTTATTTGACTTAAGTAAGTTCCCAATAGCAATCCCTTGAAATACGTCTCCACCGTTTGAATTAATTACTACTTCAATTTCTTCTTGATCACCTAGACTATCCAAAATATTTTTGATTCCCTTGTCAGTATTCCCTTCAAAGAACCAACTAGAACCAATAAATCCCTGAATAAAAATTTGCGGTACTGCGCCTTCATTCTTTACTGCTAGAAATGTTTTCATTGTCGTCATTCGCCTCACCTCCTTTCGATACTTGTTGATTGTTTTTAGTTATAAATATTTCATCTGCCATCGCCTTATCAGAGCGATCATTTCCAACGCGTTCTCTTCCTTCGTTGATTGTAAATACTCCATTTCTAATGCCTACATCAATAGCGTCAACCAAATCTTTGAAGCTAGTAATCTTGATCATAGTTGTATCCACACGTACAAAATTCCCTGACAAGTATTCTTCTACTTCATAGAGACTAGCGTTAAACGCATCCTGAATAAGTTCAGCAATCGGTATGATTTCGAACATTAAAAAAGCGTCCACTTGATCCGATAACCCACTCATGTCTCCCTTTAGTAGGTTTTTCGGAACGTGAAACGCTGCTGCTGTCATCTCAAAGATGTCGTCTATTAAGTTTTTTATATCTCTTGAATTGCTTTGGAAGTTTCCGCTGAAATCTTCTAATGTGTACTCATTTTGTAATTGAAATACCGCACCTGCATTATCAGCTTCCATAAAAGCCTTAAATTGTGATGTCATCATTTTATTGATTTGATCTTGTGTTGTATTGTCTTGCGGTCGGAATAAATTCCCTTTCAGTACGTATCTACGAGCGTTAGAGCGCTTGTAAACATTCATGGCACTAGAAATGAGTTTCCCATACGCTTGATAATACGCATCGACTAGTTGCCTAATTTGTTGATCTGCGTATTTTATATAGATAACATCACTTTCTAGAAATTCTCTATCAAGGACTATGTTGTTAATTTGCACTTGAGAAAACACATCATCTTTCAATGCATATTCTGTGACATCCCAACTATCCGCAATAAATATTTCGCTAGAATTATTAGACGGAGAAACGATCAATACTTCATTGTAGAATATTAATCTCCTGATCAGTTTTTTTCTAAATTCTGTTGCATTATTTTTCTTATTAGGAGCTACATTCAGCCTATAGTAAAGATCATTCTTTTTATTTTTTCCATCTTCATATGACTTGAATTCCGCTTTACTCATCGCATTTGCAATCAAATCAATACAAGTTTCAATCGCAAATTTTCGATACACAAAATCAACTTGCAATTTACAAAAGTATTCTTCTAAAGGAACCGTTGCTTTTTTTGTGAAGTATCCTACCGCCTTTTGAAAAATCCCCACTTTCTCACCTCCTTTCAAGTTAGAATACTAGAGGAGTAAATCCAGTTCCTGTATTTTCTACTGAGCTATTTGTGACTGTTACAGGAGCAGAATCATAAATATCATCTAAAAAATTCAAACCATGAAGGAATGAAAAAAAGCCATCCGTTTTTCTAGTTTCAGGTTCTATTTTTTCATAGCGTATATTTCCATTAGAAATATGCTCTTCATATACATTCATGCAATACCAACGCATAATCGCATCGTCACCAAAAAATAAACGTTGATTAATAAAAAGGTCATCAACCAGATCTTTTAACATACCATGTGTAACAGATCCGCTTCGAACAATTTCCACAGTAAAACCTGCTTCTTCTAAAGCGGGCTTCAATATTTTTGCACGGTACATATCCATAGCGATTTTTTTAATATAATATTTATTACTCATTTCAAGAAACCAACCTACAATATAATCAGCTTCTATATTTTTTCCATGAACGATCTGTGATTTTCCTTGATCTATAGAAATATCTATAACCTCTCGTTTGATGTTTTGTAATCGAAGGGCTGATTCGTGGATAAAAGTATGTTGTGTAAAATAAACATCTTTATCGTATTTTCCTAGCAACCCAACGCTGGCAAAATCTCGTCTATCAGCAAAATCGACTGTTCCTATCACTTCATCCATTTTTTCAGGAAATTCTTTTTCTTTCGTATGCAGAACATCATCATATGAAGCAACAGCAAATCGTGTATCTTCCATAGGTCTGTTCATTCGTTTGGTCATGAACGTAAGTCTTAAACCAGCATTACGTTGCATTTGAGAGTATTCTTGAAACATTTTCCGTTTTAAATCTGCATTGTAATTAATAGTTGGACAAGCTTTTTCCCACATGTCGGGATCATCAACTTCATTATCGTTATCCAAGCGACAAATAAATGGAAACAAACTAGAAAATTCTGCTCCATCCTTGTCAATTCCAAGTTCTCCAGAAAGAATCATTTTTGATTCTTCTATAATGTCATCAAGCGGACCACCACGAACATGACCATTAGTTGTATCATAAAATTCTCTATAATCTCGAATTTTACCACCACCAGAAGTAGCCACATTTATCATTGAATAATCTTCATTTTCGTGAATTTCATCAAAGCGGTTTGCACCTGGTCGCTTCCCGTCTTTTGTTCTAGCGTTTGCCGTGTTATAACGAAGTTTGCTATTTGTAGCGATATTTTGAATAACTTCCTTCGTAGCTTTAAATACTTTTTTATCTAAATCAGGATGATCTTTAATTACTTTAAATACATCATCAAAACTAGTCTTTGCTTGGCTTTCATTATTGGCATAGATATCAATATCATAATTTTTAATACCGTGTTTAGCGGTTAGTAGAAAGAAGTTGTTCCAAGAAGCAAAACCAGTTTTACCATTACCACGTCCCATTAATGAAAGATATCTATTGAACACTAGCGTTTTATCTTTTTTCCATCGAACACCATAAATAAAACATTGTAGAAATTTTTCCCACGGAATTAATTCGAATGGAAAGTATTGTGCTGGTATATTGATTGAATCCTCTACCATCTGCTTATCGAAGTAAATATCTTCTCTAGTAAAGACTCTTTCTTCTAGATAATTTTTTAGCAATAATTGCTCTTTGCATACCTTGATAGTGCCTTCTTCTATAGCTTTGAACCAATTTTCAATATGCTTATAACTCAGGAATTGATTCATTTGCTTCACCTACCAATTCAGGAGTAATGGCAAGTTTATCCAACATCAATCCCATTTGTTTGTTGACAGAAACAAGCAACGCTACTGATTCATTCTTTTTACCATTCTCCAATCTAATGCCGTTCTCGGATATATCTTCTTCCAGTGATATCGCCGTTTCCCATAAACTGATATAACGATCAACATTATCTAAGAATGGCTCAATATTTGTTTTCTGACTTTCCAATTGGCTTATTAAAGAGCGGCGTAATTTTTCTCTGTAGCGATTTTGAGACAATTCGTTTTTAAACATTTTAGCCCTCCTTTCATGATAAAGTTCGAAAAAATCTCTTTTCCTGACAGCCCCCTCCGTTTCATCACCCCCAAAAAATTTGCGATTTATTTTAAGGGGGGGTTATCTCACCATCGGAATGAAAGCTTCAGCGAAGTCAATGTAATAATTAATCTCTTCAATGCTATATCCAAAAATATTTTTTATTCTTTCAACGTTATTATCTTTATTCAACGCTTCTCTTACTTGATTCACTTTGTATTTACTGCAACAGTTATCTGATAACAGATCCCTGATACCTACATAGCGAACGTATATCAAACGTTTAATTAATCCCTGAGTATAAGATGAATACTCTTCAATCTTTTCTGTGTCATACTCTCTGCCATTGTCATTGATGATCATGCACTTACCACCTTTCACTTGCATCGAAGTTAGCAAAGCTTTCTATCTTCTTCTCTTGTTTATCTAATGCTGTAAGATATCTGCCATGAACTTCATTATGATGTTCAACACATAAACAAATAAGATTATCTAAATCTAAAGCTAAGTCAGGTCTATCCTTGACTTCCTTTATATGATGAACGTTCTCTACTCTATGATACTTACCTAGTCTTCTACACTCTTGGCATTCATAGTGATCTCGTTTCATCGCTTTCTCTCTAAGCCTGCGCCATTTAGGAGACTGATAGAACTTAACCAAACGATCTTCTCTTATCAACTGTAATAACCATCTATAGAATTCCTCGGTCATGTCCCATCTCCTTTCGCAATCTTATTTAATACTTAGCTATTCTTTTGCCATACAATGGAATAACTTCATTGCTTTCCTTTCGTTTATATGTATCGCTCTTTATTGGTCTTCTATACTTTCGTACTATCTCACCGTTACCGTTTTGCACAGTGATTACTTCATGCTTCTGTTCTAAGTATTGTGGTCTATACATTGTTGTTACCTCCTTTTTGCAAAATAAAAAGACCACTCAACGAGTGATCTAATATGTAATGCACAGGCAGGGACGTTTCCGATCCTGTGCTTGAGACATTTGACGATTCATTTGTACCGAATCCCAAATCTCAATCTAACCTAACCAGTTATGTAATAGCAACCTACACGATGCACAAAACGCGTACGAAATTGCGCACCCCTATATTTTTAAACCGCCGATGCCTCGGTTGCCAAAGTCACTGGCAAGGAATCGAACCTTGCATGGTTGCCGAAGCATTGACCTAGCACACATGCTTAGCGTCTACCCTTTCCGCCACAGTGACACTATAAAATTATTCTTGGCTGCTACTATTTTTTATTTTGCCCATTTTTAAATCCAATCATATAGACATTAAGACAGAGCGCAAAAATTGAAATTATTAATGGAATCATTTCTCTTCACCCACCTTTAGTTATCGTGTGAATAATTAAAAAACAATAGACAGCAACAAAATAACATTGCTTTGATAATTTGGTATAAACCACTATAAATTTCTTTTCTTGCAATTATTTTTAATATATGCTAGATTATCAACCGATATAGTCACTGCCTGTACTAGCGGAAACTAGTGCAGGTTTTTTGTTCTATTTACTCAAAAGTTATTACGATAAATTAATATTGTGAAAATAAATACTAAGTGTATAATTTTATTTATCAGCGAGTGGTCCGCTGAAATAATTTAAGGTGGTAAAAAAATGGCAAAAATTGATGATTACCGTTCAGACATGATTGAATATATTGAACTCTTCGCTAAAAATTCTAACAATAATATTATTATTCAAACTGGAGGAGCAACAATTTGCGGAACTCCTATAGACTTTGATGCTGAAGTAAAAGTAAATCCTCTTATTGATGCTATGATGGATTCTTTTGCAGAATTTCGCTCAAAAAAAATTGATGATATAGAAAAAGATGATGAGCAAAGTTTGGTAGTCAAATCTATCTTTCTGAAAGATGTTACCATCATAGGCGAGAGAACTACTAATATCCCATTTTTAGTTGTTTTTGCTGATCAGATTTCTGCAATTTCTCTCGGGAACTTGGAGTAACAATAGATTCATTTAAATTATCTATATTGATTAAATTGCTAATCTCTCGGCTATTACAAATAGCTGAGAGGATTTCTTTTATTTCTCCTGAAGTACCTTCAATCGATAATTTCATATTCTTACCCTCCAATACATAAATTAATAGACAGCAACGGATGATAGATAATAAGAACAATTTAGAAGGAGTTGAAATTCACATCCTTATTCTTAATATTTCCGTTGCTGCCTATCGAAGCTTAATTAAACGATGAGGGAGATTTCCTCCCTTACATTTTATTTTGTCGATCCTGTTTCCTAATCTTTCGACACTATCATAATATCACTGATAAATGGCTAAAAACCGCCATCATTCCGCCAAAAAACCGCCATTTTTTTATGCGTCAGTCACTATACAAAGTTTGTCTTTGACCTTTAAAGCACAAACACTATAATAGTAGCCACCATTCCCATCATCCGCTGTGCATTCTGCTTTAGCGATCTCATTACGATTATGATAAACAACGACTTCAGCATAAGAGGTATGTCCGTCACCATTATATTCATACTTACCTTTGTCAAATATTTTTATATCTGTAATAACCGCGTCAAGTTTTACATTTTTGAATTCACCCCCAGCCCATGCGCAACAATCATACTCGCTACATACAACTTCTAATTTTGTTCCATCTTCTAAAATTAATTCACTCTCAGACCATTCTACGATTTTTTTGAAAATAAGATCTTTTTTCAACTCTTTCAATGATACATAATCTTTCCACATTATATAGTCCTCCTATTTATAAGCAATTATTTTCCCATGTTTATATGCTTCTGCAAACTCTATCAGAGCTTCCGACTTCATCCGTTGTATGCTTCTTTCTGAATAACCCACTTCACGGCTAATCCTGTAGTTTGAGAAGCTATCTGGCACACAAAAGCTGTAGTAGAGTATCTGACGACTAATCAGACTAAGCGCCATCAAAGCCGCTAGAATCGCGTCTCTCTCCGCTTCTATATCCATCATTTGAATGATCGCGTCTTCTGCCTTATTGCCGTGCTTCGGTGCCTTCGGCATATCCGTAATAATTGGCGACTTAATATCTATCAAAGAGCGACCTGCCATCCGCTCCAAACGCCGAAAGTTCTTCAGCACATCTCTCGCATTACATCTTGTCTGTTTGAAATCTACCTCTCGTAACAATTGCATCAAGTCAAACCGCTCCTTTATGTGATATAATAAACTTGTGGAATTTATTAGAACAGTCGGAGCGATCCGGCTTTTTTATTTGTCATTGATTAGTTCCATATCCACCAATCTCGCTACAGCTAAATTCTCTTTGCTTTTAGCTGTCCATTTATCACATTCCATCGTGTTTTCAATGCGAATGATCGCTGAGTGATTATAGAGATGCTCTACATATCCACGAAACGGATAGATGAACTCCTCTGCTTCGCAGCGAACCATGTCACCGACTTTGAATTTTGGTTTCTTACGTGTTTTAGGGTTCTTTGTCGGCATATCTAGCAGTAAAGATACTGAGTTTGATATTAGATGTATACGAGGTTCGATAAAAATTACTGCATTGGGACAACAATTTTGCTCAATGATTTTTTCTAATGAGGATGAGTAGCTTTTTATCTACTCTATCCTCTATTTTTTTGAGTTCCTTCGTTAGTTCGCTTGTATACCATCTATAAAAAATTACATTTGTAATGACCATAACAATAAGTGTAATTAATAAGTTCATATTATTCCTCCTTCATAAAAACTAACCAATGTGTTTGACTCCTTCTATTCCCAAATAACGGGCTATATGGTTCAATTGCTTTCAAAACCTCTTTGAGTTTTACCTGGTTCTCATTCCACTTGAAAATCAGTGTCCCGTTTGGTCTTAAAACCCTCATGCATTCAGACATTCCTTGTTTTATATCTTCTGGCCAGTTATCTTTATCTAACTGTCCGTATTGACCTTTCATAATCGAATTCTGGCCAGCCCACTTTAAATGAGGCGGATCAAAGACAACTAAGTCGTATATATTATCTTCAAAAGGCATATTTCTAAAATCTGCTACAACATCAGGTTTCACGTTTACTCTTTTTCCGTAAATCTCATACTCTTCTTCTCGTATATCCATGTAAGTCGCAAAACTACAATTTTTATCAAACCAGAACAATCTACTACCGCAACATGCATCTAATATTTTTGGCAATTACTCTACCTCCTCATGATCGACAGTGACCAGTTCATATACTTGTGTTAATCCACCAAGTCGTCGTGAAACTTGGTTAGCTTCTTCGAGGTTATCAAACCATCTTGCATTTTGAAGAAAATCTACAAGGGATAACGTATTATTGCCTATAGAGCGTTCATCACTTCTATAAAATTTATTCCCGAACCTTACTACATAAACCTTCATTCTATATCCTCCCATTTACGATCATCATTTAATATCGAAATTCCAAACTTACGAATAGCATCACTTGCATCAGCAACACACTGACTTGCCACTTTATATGTTTCTTCTGCTGAAATTCCATATTCTTTTTCAAACTTTGTCTTTAGTACATTCAGTTCCTGTTTTCTTAGTTTTGTTATTCTGCGATGTCTGTTGTTCATTCCGCTTCCTCCTGTTCTAATCCCCATTGAGCGAATGCTGCTAGGACTTCGAATTGCTCTTTGTCTGTTAATTCCATCAAAGGATCCCTTAATTCGTCTAAATGCCCCCATGCTGCATTATTCATCATCCAAAATACAACTTGCATTGGCTTTCCTGTTGGCGCAGTTAGTTTCAACCACTCAAACACGATTTGCTGGTTGTCGTTGAGTTGAATTGATTTTTCTATTTGTCTTAAATCTTCCAATTCAAGTCGTAGATGACTGATTTGAGTCATTTTAGCTTGCTCAACAATTGGAAACCCCAATCCCAAACTATCTTCTAAATTTTGGAGTTCGCTTTCTTTCTCAGATATGAGTTGGTGCAATTTTTTCATCCTTCTGCCTCCTCTTCCACTGGCACAGCAAATGGCCAGTATCTTTCATCAATTGCTTTTATTTCTGATTCCGTAAAAGTATTTTTCCATTTAGCCCCATAACGTTCTGTAGCCGCTGAGAAACACATATGAGTATCTCCTGGCATTAAAAAAGTTTGGATAAGGTAGTATGTTACGCCTGGTATTTTTAGCTTCACGTGATACAACGGTTCTTTCTCGACCTCGTAGCCGTATAACAAAGCTTCTATTGCTTTCTTTTTATTAGGATAATTGTCGCTGCATTTATCAACAAGCCAGTACAACAGCTCTTTGTTTTCTGATGATGATCCGTTCTCGCTAAGTTCAAAATCAACACCACATCCCCAACCTGCACGTGCAACAAGTGAAATAGCATAAAACTTGTCACGTTTTTCCAGAACTTGTTTTGCCCAATCATCAAAAAACTTAGGCATAACTGGTTTCTGCGATTCACCAGTCTTACCAAATACAGCATTATCTAAAGTGTTTCTCAAGCTTTGTGCCGATTCAGGATAAGCCTCAGCTACCTTATTCCAAGCTTGTTCGTCTGTAATTTTTGATTCATTTAGTCTTTTCGCCAACTTTAAAGATACTTCATAAGCGCAGTACCTTCCTTGGCCATGCTCATCCATAACGTTCTCATAACGCTTTACATATTTAGCTAATTTCTCAATCAATTCCTGTTTATTCATCACTGTTCCTCCAATAACTCTGGATTTTCGTAGATATTGCCGATGATCTCAAAGTTATATATGCTACCTCCTAATGATTGCATATATAAATCATGCCTTTCACTTCCGTTATCTAGATAAAACATAGTATATCTGTTGGAATACTTGACTATGCCGTTTATACGAACAGGGATAGTTGTTGTTAAATATTGTTCGGCTTGCACAACGTCACCATCAAATATCTCCACACTATTCTTGTCTTTCATTCCTGTGGATTGCATAAGCACATATTTATCTGGAGCCATTTCAGCATGAGTGATCAACCTTCCTGCTTGCCCATATTTCATTTCTTGTCCAATTGTTTTACCTTTAAATGGTGTGTACCACGCTCTAAACTTCGGTATCATTCGCTGTCCTCCTCGTATTTTTCAATCAATTCCATTACTTTTTTCACTATTTCAAACTCAACCGCTTTTGATTCTTCGAAATCATGAACAATTTCTGGAAACAGTACATCATCAACTACCCACAAAATAATCTGGCGCTTTCCACCAAAATTTATGATTAGATGGTCCGATTCCACAGATAGTGTTGCTCCTGATTCGATATCATATAAATCCATGCTGAATTGAATGAGCTTTTTTATCATTTGCTGCCCTCCAAATCACTCGACTTCACGAATACACCATCTACCATTTTTCCTGTGCGCCCTTTGATTTCGTTGTATGCCATTTCTAAACACTCTTGTACGTTTGTCCCTTTTTGCATGGAAAGGATAATCAACGTGACGATTACGTCTCCTACGCTATCTTTAAATAGCTCATCATTACTTCTTGCCATTGCTGAAGCGATTTCCCCGAATTCCTCAGCTACTTTCAAAAACTGTGCTTTTGGATCTGCTTGATCCAGTCCCTTGTCTTTAGCCCACTGCTCTACTTTTGTGATTAGTTCGTCCATTTTTTCTCCTCCTCAAAATATTCTTTCAATGTTCTAACTAAGCTTTCGTATAGTGGCTGAAATGATTCACTAGCGATCAACTCGATATTTTCTAGATTAGTAAAGTGTTCTTCTAGCTTTTCTTTTAACATTTCTTCGTCCATTTTTTCTCCTCCACATACCTAAACTGTCGTCCTTTTGAATCAATCCATAAGCTCCTAGCCCTATCCCAGATAATGTTTTTGCTTAATCCAGTAATTTCAGATAACTGTTCAGCAGTACCTGTTACTAGAATTCGATCACCATGCCAGATTGCAATCTTTCTCGGCGTTCTCCGTTTGGGCTTTTCAGTCCACATTGATTTACCGAGCTTTTGGACTTCTGTAACTATTTCTTTGTCTTCTTGCCAATTCTCAGAATGTGTCAGTTCGATGATTCGTTTCATTGCCGCTTTCTTATCCATCCCGACGTTCCCCTTTCAATAATTTGAGTACTTGATCAAGTGCGCTCTCACGTCCACCATGGAACGTGTTGAGCCACTTGTCTTCGTACGAGGCGCTTTGTCTTAAAGCTTCTTGATGCATTAGTTCGATCTGTGCTGTAAATGTTTTTAGATCCATCTGATTACACCTGCTCAAGTTCACTAAGATGTTTTTGCAATCCTTTAATGCAATCAACAAATAGTAATTTTGTATAAGCTAAATTTCTTAATTGTGTTGTATCGATATAGAGTGCGAAATAGTATCTGAGTTTACTCCAACTCGAACGATCATTATTAATTCCTTCGATTCCAGCTTCTTCGAGTTGATCATATACGTCTCTCAGGATTTCTATTTCCTCACCAGTTTTATACTTTGCTATTTCATTAATTAGTTCTAGATAATCGATTTTCAATTTTCCACCTCTTAAAATGGTGCTTTTGATTGTCTATTAGCTCGTTCTAGCGCTTTTTTCTTGAGATAGGCTTCTTGGTCGATTGCCCATTCAGGAAGCTTCTCTCGTCTTCCTGTGCGCTTGTATCCACTGCTTGCGTTCTTAGGTTCACTTTTTTCTTTCCTTGCCCAACTTCGAATAGTTGCCAAATAGTTTTTATAAGTCTTACCAGATGATTCACAATACTCTGACAGTCGTTCGATTCGCTCTTGGTAATCATTAGGGAATTCTGTTTTGAGTTTCTCCATCTGCTCATCTGACAAAAGAACATTTTTATACTCTCCGTATTTATGACGGATGGGCTTAGCCTTCGATTTTTTCGAAGGCGTTAAATCTTTTATCTCTTTACTATCCTTACCTAACCTATCCTTACCTAACCTAACCTGTGTATCCATTTGGTATACCGCTTGGTTGTCATCTGGTATACCAAGTTTTTCATCATGTTTAGAAAGCTCTTCTGCAAATGTATAAGCTTTGTTATCTTTGTCTGCTAGTAAAGCTTTTTCATCCTGATATAACGTGGGTTTGTAACGATCATTACGAATATAGTTGTGTATTTTCCAATGCTTAATGACGATCACACCGCTCTCGAAAACTAAGATGAATCTTTTTGCCATAAGCAGTTTTAAATCATCATCACCACAACCAACCATACGTTGTATTTTTTTGGGATTATTAATAAATCCATCATCATCTGCGCGCATTGATAGATGGAAATATAATGCCTGTGTCGATAAAGGCATATCTAGGAATGCATCAGAATCAATAATTGTCTTTGCGAACATTCTTCTTTCTGCCAAAATTATTCCTCCTCATCCACGACGATAATCGTGTACTGGTAACAAGTCTCTGTAATTCCATTAACTAATCTATTCGTCTTAATTTTTTCAACACTAATATCGCTTTGTTCAGCTTGTGTACCAATGAAAGCAAATGTCATGATTTCTAAGAACAATTTGTCTCTTGGACTCATTTTTTTATACTTAGTGCGCCATGTTTGTGCAAACGCTACTGCGTTTAAATTAATCATCATTAGCCCCCGATTCTTAATTTCTTGATTGTCTCCTGGTTTAACTTAATCCCTTTGATTTGATACTTATTTTTGAAATTGGTCACACCTATTTTGTGTTTCTCTGTGTGATGGATTCTGCAGAGTGCTGCAAATGTGTACTCTGAATGATCAACTTCTTTGCGCTTTCGTCTTCCTAGCGCTTTGTCAAAGTGATCGATATCAGCTCCTGTTTTGCCACAGATGCAGCAGACTCTTTTTGTGATGCATTTGTAAAAGTAATACTCTTGGTTGCCTGGTAAAATCTCATAACCTTCTTTGAAAGGAATATGATGTTCAAAAATAAAATCTAAGATGATATTTGCTAAGACGTTAGCATCACTCACAGTTGTGCTCGATTCGTCTTTGAGGCTTATTTTGCGCCCTGTGACACCTTCAAAACGAAAGTAGAAGAATTCCTTCCAGAAGTCCGTTGGCATGCCTGTATCGATGAAAATATCGCCTATCAGCGCATAGATGAAGTTTCGTTGCTGTACTGTGAAACGTCTAGGATCAATAAAACGAATTTCAATAACTCGATCACCATCGTAGCCGTCATACATCGTCTTTAGTCGATCAATGTTCACTTCCTCATTGATGGTTGCGCGTATGTCTTTCCCTTTGAACTTTTTCAGAACCGCTGAATATGAATCGATTAATGGTTTAAACACTCATATCACTTCTCTTTTGTTTCTTCTCTGTACTGATCTTCAAGCCAATTAACGCCTCGTTTTAGAATGCCCAAGTCTCTCTTGGTCCATTTACTGTCATCAGCGGTTATAGAAGCCGCATCAGTCAATGCAACAATTGCTTCATCAATTGATTTATCGTACTTGTTAGCAACCAGTTGTAAAGCATCTAAGAATAGCTTTTTGCTTCTTTGGCTAGCTGGTTCAAGCATCGAGACATCTTCTGGCATATCTTCGCCAGCAAATATATATAGCCCTAGCCCAAACATCGCTAGATTTTTTACAAGACAGCGCATGATCGTTTTGTTGATATCAAACATAGTTGCTGCTTCAACTCGCTTTTCGATTTTTCCAACAATCTCTTTTTTCTTCGTTTCGTTATTCCACTGATAATCATTGACTTCGTAGGTATATGGCTCATCTTTCATTGCCTTGTTTGCACCATCCATGACTGGTAACCACATGTCACGCTTTACTCCGTTGACTGTGATACTGGTAAAAACCATATAGCCTGTTTTTTCATCAAAGAGGTATGGACGATGCGTTTCTGGATCACGATAGATTTCGTAGTCTACTTCTTCGCAGATTTTGCTGACTTCTGCCCATGCCCATGCCCAGGACAGATAAGTTAGTTTGTTTCTTTTTTCAACAACATCATTGACGGTTATCTTGTACAGACTATTGAATAATTTGTTATCGTTGCGTTTCATTCCTTCACTCATCAAATTCTGCCTCCATTTCAGCAATGTATTTCTTACCTGGTCCGTAATAAGAGATATCGATCAAGTTATCTCTGTCATACTCTTCTAGCGCATCAATCAAGCCATCTTCGATGACATAGATGTATTCAGGTTTGTTCGAATGTTTCGATAGATGGATAAGATAAACATGATCCCAAATAGTTACAAGGTTACCTAAATCATCTTGATCACAAGCTAGTTCTTCATTCGTCAAAAGATTTCGTCTGATTTTTCGACCACTTATTTCCTCAATTTTCGGCTTGCCCCAATCAGAATCAATCAAATATTGATCTAGAGTGGAAAGTTCTTTTTTCATGTGGTAACATCTCCTTAGATGTATTTTCTTTGTGACTCATTGCTTTGGTCGGCTGAGTCACTTTTTATTTGTTGCCAAGCTTTTTGCTTATCAATATGTTGTTGGCTTAGGATGCTTGGTTTATTGTGTCTCCACCAGCGATTAGCAATTACCGTCCCTATTCTTAGCGCTTCAGCCCTATTCATTTTCATCACCGAAAAGTCTTTGTTGTCTGTTCAGTTGATCGATTTCCATACGGATCGCAGTTTCTGGTAACCACATTTCAATAAATGAAACAGCATCATCGAATCTCTTACGAGGTAACTCGCCATATCTTGGGATTGAAAAGGTACGTTTAAATTCAGACCAAAATTTTGAGAATACTTTTTTGCTGATTTTTTCATAAGCTTGGCTTTCTTTGCCTCCTAGAACTTCCATAACTTTCATATTTCCTTTTTGCTTAATTTCAAACTCTTGTTGTCCGCTAATTCGCATAGTATCTTTAAGCATGGAGACATCTTTTTTAACATCTTTCATTTCTTCTAGTTGGTAGATCATCATGTCTTCAATTGTTTGAGGAACAGTATTCTTGCGAATAACATCTTCCATTTCGTTGAATGCTTCAATGTATTTTTGTTTGAAGTAAATAGCTTTCTTTCCTGTAAATCCCATAGCTAACAAGAAAAATCCATCTCTGCTAATGAAGAAAACTCGTCGATTTCTTCCGTAGGAATCTGGCTCATTACCTTCAGAAAACATCTGTCCAAAATTGGACACATCTTTTTTCAGTGCATCAATATCTCTTAAAACATGTTGATGCTTTTTCTCAAAACTTTCTGCAACTTGCAAACTCGTAGTCACAGCTTCTTTATTTTTCAAAATTACTAATTCTTGCATTATTTCTTCTCTCCTTTTTGATATAATTCTGGTGGGGTGAAAACATGAGCAGAAAAATTGATAATATAATATTGTTAACAACTATTTTTTATTTAGTAATCGGAGCAACTCTTTCCTTACTGTCATTTTTATCCAACAGTAATTTGATTGTGTTAAATCAAAAAAGCATATTAACAGAATTTGCCCACATAGATTACTTCTCTTTTTTTAAAACTGGACTAATATGTTTATTTCTATCTTCATTTATCCTCTATATAGGAACTACATTTTGTCTAATGGTGCTTAATTTAAAAATGTTTATAATTGAAAAATGGATAGTTATTATCGCAAAGATTTTCTCATCGATATCAATTATCATTCCAATGACATTGACGTTTTCTAAAGAGCAATTTAACGTAGCTACTACATTCGTATCTTTTATAGCTCTATTTTCGTTTGCTGTTCCTAAAACTTTTCAAAGCAAATCTAGCAACGCAAAGGTTAATGTAGAAAACACTGATAGAAAAAATGATGAAAGTTATTAAAAAAAATAATTCTTTCATTTATTGTCAAACCTTTCTTATAGACATTAGACTTTTTTAGTCAGTCCCTCCCGACTGGCTTTTTTGTTTTGTACTCAGCTTCATCCAGCCCTATAAAAATCCAAACCATGTACACAATCGTACCTATCAACGCTTGTCTGCTTCCCCAGAGGCCTAAAGCGTAGATGATTAGCGGTGCGCTGAATACTAGTGCTCTGTTGAATTTGCCCATTAACTTGCCTCCTTCAAAACATCTGAAGGCGATAAACTTTTTACACGATATTTGTTTGCGTCTTTCCACTTTAAAAACCAAATAAAAGTATGGTAATGAATAAATGTGGTTGAGTGACCTGGACGAAGTATTCCTTCTGCAAATTCAGGAATTGTTTCCATTTCCTTGCAGTATTCAACTAAAGTAGTTTTTGACATGCCGTGGAACTTCTCCAAGATTAAACTTTGTCGGTACCAGTCGTCTGGTTTTACTGCCTTCTCAGCAGCTTCTATCAGCTCTGAAAGTGTTGGTTTTTTCACTTATTATCCCTCCTAAAAATTATCGTTCCATACTCGATGTTTAACATTTCTTGAAGCTCTGATTTTGTAAGAATGATTTTATCTTCCAACGACTTTACCTCCCTCTACAATTCGTACATAGTGATAATCGAATCTATAATTCTGTTTGCTTCTGCAGAAGTCTTTTTACCGTTTAAAATTAAAGATAAGTAGCTTTTGCTAATTCCAAATCTTTCAGCAAGCATGGTGTAAGTTAAGAACTTTGAACTTTCGACATATTCTTTGATTTTTTCTCTATCTCGTTGAGTGATTTCTGCAATGTCAGTCATACTAAAACTCCTTTCTAACCAATTTCCTCTAAATCCATTTGAGGGTAATAGCCCTCTGCGATTAATAAGTTGTAAATAAACACTCGCCCTTTCTGTGTCCATTTGGTATTCATTACAACTTTAGTGCCGCCATCGGCTTTCGGTATCTCACTTGTGTGCGATTTTGTGTATCCTTGGTTCATATGTTTTCGGTAAAGTATCCATTGTCCGCTAACTTTATGCTGAACACCTAACTCGTTTAGCAATTTGTTTAGAGCAATTGCCGACATTCCGTAATCAGCTGCAATTTGAGAAGTAGCTACCGTATCTGTCGATGAAAGAATCGTATCTAAGTAGCTAATCTTTGGTTCGTACTCGGCAATTTGTTGTTCGAGTAATTGGTTCTTTTCTTCTAAATCCGCTGCTAAACGCAATGCTTGTGCAAAACTTTGAGGTACGTTTGAATAGCTACCTGTTTTTCTAATTGTTGGAAGGACTTCACTCGTTACCCAACGTTTAAATTTTTTGGCAGAGGGAAGTTTTGATTTTAAGATTAAACTGTAAAGGCCTGACTCGTTAATCAAAACAACTGCTGTTCCATTGACGGTGAACGAATCGTTCTGCGTCTTATCCTCCAAGTCCACATGATCTCGAATAGCTTTTTGCGGATTCGAATATCCTAGAACGTCTGCTACATCTTTTCCTACAAAATATGGTTCATCATTTACTAAAATAGTTCGAACTTCGTTTTGCTCGAAATTAAAAATTTGTGGTGTATTCATATTTCTCATTCCTTTCTTTGGTATAATTTCCTTATCAGTGTGACAGGCTGAAATAATTGTTAAGGAGGTGAAAATTTATGAAACCAGAATTTGTAATTACTATGCTTGATGGAGAAAAAATCAAAATATTTGCCGATACTTTGGTCGTTGGATACGATGATGCGTCAAATATCGAAGAAAAAGATGGAATGTTCTATTCTTCTCAAATTTACGTGAATACCTTGCAAGGTGATATTGGGGTATCTACTCTTGCAACATCAAGACCGCTTGTAGGTCTTATCGGCTTTTTGTCAAAAGCAACATTCTTTTCTCTCGGCGATGATATAGATTCGGATGAAACTGTCATCTATAAAACATCAGCTGTTAAAAGTATCGGTTTCAAATAGTAATTCTTGCTCGTTGATAGCGGAAGCCAACTTTTCTTCCAACACATCGGCGAGCTTTCTTTTTGTTGGATTCATTTCAAAGTTGATAGTCTTGAGAAGCATTTTTGCATCCTTAACTTTTTGTCCTTGCAATTCCTTGATGATTTTATCGGCTTGGCTATCAATTCCATGTGTTAGATCATCTATCATTTTTTGTACCTTGATTGTTTGGCTCATTTCCTTGTTCATTGTTTAGCCTCCTTTAATAAATGATTTTTTGTATTTTTTAATTTCCATAAATTCCTCAAATTGCTCTTTGGTATTATTACCACGACCATACATATTGTGAAATTCTTTATGGCAACTGACACAAAGTGTAACGCCGTTTGAAATCGCTGCGGATTTAGTTGTTGCATGGCTAAATCACGAATCACAAGTATCTACTAAAGGCGAATCAATTTCGCCAAAAGAAATTGTTCAAGCTTATTTAGATATTCATTATGCTGTTATCTATGGTCAGCTTCCAGAAGACCGTAAAAACGATGACTAAACGTGAGCTAAAATCTCTGCTATGGCTGCAACCATGGCAGAGTCTTCTTTATCTACCGCGTGTTCCATCGCCACTTTTGCTTGTTTCAGTATGTCTAATTTCAAATCTTCGATTTTTGCCGAGACTGTTTTTTCCATATTCTTCTCTCCTTTCTTTTATATTCGTAAACAAATTTAACAACTTTTTAAAAAACTGCGTTGACTAAATTAACATACAGTGTTAAAATCAGAACATAGTTAAATAAGACATATAAACATTGATTTTAAAAGCTTTCTTGGCGGTTGGCATTTATTAATCAATAGTGTTTTTTGTTGTCTTTTTAGTTGTTAAACTTGTTTACAAGAATGATATTAACACCTTTTGTTAAAATAGTCAACGAATTTTAACAAATAAAGTTAAATATTTTTTCTTGAACGAAAGGAATATTGATATGATAACGTTTGAGAGAATAAAAGAGTTAGCGAAAAAACAGGGAAAATCATTAAATAAAGTTGAAGAAGACCTAGGCTATGGTAAAAACGTCTTATATAGACTTAAGAACTCAAACCCCTCTACAGAACGTTTGCAAGAAATTGCTGACTATTTCGATGTCTCTGTAGACTATCTTCTGGGGCGCGAAGAAAAAGAAACCCCTAAACATGTGGATTTATCAGAAAACGATACTGTTTTTTCTTTTGATGGAAAAGAAATATCTAAGGAGACAATGCGTAAAGCGATTGCAATTGCTAAAGCTTTAGAGGAAAATGAATAGTTGGAGTGATGGGTTGTATGTATTTGAAATTGAAAGAAATGTTGAGCGAATACAATTTGAAAGTAGTTTACATGGAAATGAAAGAGCCTGGCTTCTATTATCCGAAGCCTAGAATCATTTTTTTGAATGAAAATCTATATGGCGAAACTGCAGAAGCCTTTCATTTATCTCATGAACTTGCACATTTCAGCGCCTCTCATTTTGAATTTTCAGTTTTGTACGATACTTCTACAACTTTTCACTCAAAATTTGAAACAGAAGCAGATAAAATAGCTATTCTAATTTTATTAAATATCTATATTGAGAACGAACTGACTGATGAATCTCAGTTTAACCTCGAAAAATTTATGGAATATTATTCTATTCAGAATAAGCTCAGATACACTTGTTATGCTGTCTGCCAATGCTATTTTAAGAAAAAATATTCTTACGCAAGGCAATATGTATGAATACATCAAGAATTATTAAAAAAACCGATTTCAGCAAAACATTAAAAAAGCCCGTGCTGGCACACGGACTCATACCTCATTTCTGAGATCGCAAATATATTATAACAAGAAGTGAGGAATATTTAAATGGCAAAAAAAGTTATGGGTCAAGACGGAAAAATGTATAAAGTTAGTAAACCTTTTTACAAAAAAGTATGGTTTTGGGTATTAGCAGTAATTTTAATTATAATTATTGGTTCTGCTTTAAATGGTGGATCAGATAGTAATAAAGCAAGTGATAATGGTGGCGAAAAAGTAACTAAATCTTCAACCTCTGCTTCATCTTCTAAAGAAGAAAAAAGCGATACCTTCTATAAGATTGGTGACACTGTAAAAGTTGGTGATGCTGAATATACACTAAATAGTGTAGAACTAACTGATGAAAGAAATCAATTTGAAGAAAACCAACCTGCACAAGTAGTAAAAATTACTTATACCGTAAAAAATGATGGCGATTCAGATATCCCTGTAGGTACAGATGTGGAAGTATATGGACCAGATGACAAAAAATCAGAGACATATGCCAACGAAAATACAATGGGATCTGTTGCTCCAGGAAAACAAATGGATGTAACTGCTCATTTCACGTTAAACCAAAAGGGAGAAATAGAAATCCACTTCTCTCCTTTAGTATCATTTGAAAAAGCAGCTATTTTTAAAGCAACTGTATAATAAATAAAAAACACGCCCCACCGTCCAGAGTAAGAGCGTGCTTTTAGAAAACAAACCTATATAGGTCTATTTGTTATGCCTATTATAGCAAATGATAGGAGATGTTAAAAGTGTGGGTTGAACAAACCAAAGATGGCCAATTCAAGTTTATTGAAAGATATGTAGATCCTTATACAGAAAAAACACGAAAAAAATCTACAACACTTACAAGTAATTCACCACAAGCGTGGAAAAAAGCTCAGAAAATTCTAGATAAAAAAATTAAAGAAGCACTCGAAAATTACAATAAATCAGATATCACTTTTGGTGAGCTGTATAAAGAATGGTATGAATATTATAAGCAGCATGTTAAACGTACTAGCTATTTGAAGGTTCCAATGATGATGAAACATGTTTCTAAGCACATAAGCGATGATACAATCGTTAGAAACATTGATGAGACACTCATTAATAAGATGATTGAAGATATGTACACTTTTGGTGATCTCTCACTGAACTACACAAAGCAAACAAAAACAACTCTATCCGTTATGCTAAACTATGCAATTGATAGAAAATACATTCAAAGAAACCCTGCTCTAGCAGTTAAAATCCATCCTAAAAAAGTGGAAGAAGAAAAAAGAAGGCTTTCTATGAATAAAAAATATCTGGAGAAAGAAGAAATTGATCAAATACTGAAACAGCTATACTCCAATCCTCGCAGAAAACTACACGGCATAATAGCTGAGTTTCTATATTTAACTGGTTTGAGATATGGGGAATTGCTAGCTTTGCAAATGAAGGACTATGAGGATGGGAAAATTTCCATTAATGGGACCTTAGATTACACATCTGTGAAAATGGATAATGCTATAAAAACAACTCCAAAAAATACTTATTCGCAACGTGAAGTGCAATTACCCAATCGTGCAAAAGAATTGATTGAAAGTGTGATAGCTGACAATATTCTTGCAGGTAGACCCACAGATCCCGATCAATATATATTTATATCTACAAGTGGCACTCCGCTTGCGCTGCACTCATTTAACGCTATACTCCATAAAGTAGAGGAAGAGTTGGAATTAGAAAAAAGTCTATCCTCACATATATTCAGACATAGCCACGTTTCACTATTATCTGAATTAGGCGTACCTCTTAAAGCCATTATGGAGCGTGTAGGGCATTCTGATGCAAACACAACTCTGTCTATTTATAACCATGTAACAAAAAGAGCCAAACAACAAGTAATTGATAAACTAAATAGCCTTTGATATTTTTGCCCCTTCTTTGCCCCTTTTGCTTAAAATAAAACAAAAAAAGAAGAAAGAACCCTGTTAAAATAGGGTTCTTTCTTAATACTACATCATACCGCCCATCATTGATGGATCCATTGCAGGAGCTGCTGGCGCTGCTGGTTCTGGTTTATCTGCAACGACTGCTTCTGTCGTTAATAACAAGGCAGAAACGGAAGCGGCATTTTGCAAGGCAGAACGTGTTACTTTAGTTGGGTCTACGATACCTGCTTCAACCATGTTTACCCATTCTCCAGTAGCAGCATTGAAACCAGTGCCTAGTTCCACGTTCTTCAATTTATCAACAATCACTGATCCTTCATAACCAGCGTTTTCAGCGATTTGACGAATTGGTTCTTCTAAAGCACGAACAACGATCTTGATACCTGTTGCCACGTCTCCTTCTGCTTCTACAGCAGAAACTTTGCTGATAACGTTCACTAGAGCTGTACCACCACCTGAGACCATTCCTTCTTCTACTGCGGCACGTGTAGCATTCAATGCATCTTCAATGCGTAATTTTAATTCTTTCAATTCTGTTTCAGTAGCTGCACCAACTTTAACAACAGCTACACCACCTGCTAATTTAGCTAAGCGTTCTTGTAATTTTTCGCGGTCAAAATCAGAAGTTGTTTCAGCAATTTGGTTTTTGATCAATTGCACACGAGCTTCGATTGCTTCTTTTTCTCCAGAACCTTCTACGATCGTTGTATTGTCTTTATCTACAACAACTTTAGAAGCATTTCCTAAGTTTTCGATTGTTGCATCTTTCAATTCTAAACCTAGATCGTCAGTAATTACTGTACCACCTGTCAAAATAGCGATATCTTCAAGCATTGCTTTACGACGATCGCCGAAACCAGGAGCTTTTACAGCTACTACGTTGAATGTTCCACGGATTTTGTTCAATACAAGAGTTGGCAATGCTTCACCATCTACATCGTCAGCAATAATCAACAATGGACGTGATTGTTGCAAGATTTGTTCTAACAATGGCAGAATATCTTGGATGTTAGAGATTTTTTTGTCTGTGATCAAGATATATGGGTTTTCTAGAACAGCTTCCATTTTGTCGTTATCTGTTACCATATATTGTGATAAGTAACCACGATCAAACTGCATACCTTCTACAACATCTAGTTCTGTTTCGATCCCTTTTGATTCTTCGATTGTGATGACACCGTCGTTTCCAACTTTTTCCATTGCATCAGCAATCAAATGTCCAACTTTATCAGAACCCGAAGAAACAGCTGCTACTTGTGCAATGGCTTCTTTTGAATCAACAACAGTTGAGATATTATGCAATTCTTCGACTGCTGCTTTTGTTGCCAATTCGATCCCGCGACGAATGCCTAGAGGATTAGCACCTGCAGTTACGTTTTTTAAACCTTCGCGAACGATTGCTTGTGTCAGAACAGTTGCTGTCGTTGTACCGTCTCCTGCAATATCATTTGTTTTTGATGCTACTTCTGATACAAGTTTTGCACCCATGTTTTCAAAATGATCTTCTAATTCGATTTCTTTTGCGATCGTCACACCATCATTTGTGATCAATGGAGAGCCGTAAGATTTTTCTAGTACGACATTTCGGCCTTTAGGTCCTAATGTTACTTTCACTGTATCTGCTAATTTATCTACCCCGCGTAACATAGCTGCGCGTGCGTCTTCTGCAAATTTCAATTCTTTTGCCATGATTGATTCACCTCATTGATTATTTTTGATTATTTTTTATCTTCAAAATTTACTCAACAATCGCCATGATATCTTTTCCTGCGACGATCAGATATTCTTTTCCTTCGTATTTTACTTCTGTACCGGCGTATTTTTCGAACATAACTTGGTCGCCTGCTTTTACAGCGGCAGGAACTTTTTCACCGTTTTCTAACAAACGGCCTTCACCGACTGCAACAACTGTCCCAGTTTGGGGTTTCTCTTTAGCAGCAGAAGCTAAAACGATTCCTCCGACAGTTTTTTCTTCTTCTTTTGCGACTTCGATAATGACGCGATCACCTAATGGTTTTAACACGATAAATCCCTCCGATAACTCTTTTTTTAATCTGTTAGCACTCTTAACCTTCGAGTGCTAACCTACATTTTTAATAATACTCATTCTCCCTCTTTTTTGCAAGCTTTTAAATCAAAGAAAAGAAATTTTATTCTGACAGCTGCTTATTGAAATTATGATATAATTGAAATCAATCGATATAAGCTTGCCTTGCATGCTTGTTATCCCTTAAAAGGAGGAATTACATGTCTTTAAAAAAATATAGCTTCCTCAGCATTTTTTGCTATGGTTTAATTTTTATCTCACCCTTGATCCTAGCTTCGATAGGACTTGTAAAATCTACGTCTGAATTGATCACAGCAACTGCAGTCATGTATATACTAGGCGCCGTTGTCCTAGCTATTTTTTATTTTAAGCAACGTGAACCCTTAGCGATCGAATCAGCGGTAAAAAAAGCTTCTGCTCCAAAGATTGTTATTTATGGATTGGTTGGAATCTTTGTCGCATTGATTCTGCAAAGCATCGCTGTCATGTTAGAATCTGTATTGTTTGGCGAAGCAACCCCTTCCGAGAATACACAAAATATCATCCAGATGATCATGGAAGCACCCGCTTTTATTTTGGCGACAACTGTTGCTGGACCCATCATGGAAGAGTTCGTATTCCGCCGCAGTATACTGGGGATCATCAGTCGATATTCAAATTTTTGGGTCGGAGCAGTGATCAGCTCTTTGCTGTTTGCGTTTGCTCATAATGATGGTCATCTGCTAATCTACTTTTTCCTAGGTTTCTTCTTCAGCCTAGAGTACAAAGCAACTGGTCGGATCTGGACATCGATGATCACACACGTAGGAATGAACACATTAGTTGTTCTTGTTCAATTAGCTGTCCAAAAAGGGCTAGTATAAACATGACTATAAATACTCCTGTCATCCTAGATTGGTGATTTTCCCAATCTAAAGCGACAGGAGTATTTTTGTTTTTTAGTCGTTCATCTTTTCTGCTGCTCCATCATTTTTTGTCTGTCTTTCCTTTTTGCAGTTTGCAGAATCTATTTTTTTCAAAAATGGGAAATAAATGAAAAAACTAATTGACAACACGATACCTTGTAAAATCGCTGCAGGCACTCCGCCTACTAAAAAACCCGAGAGGATCGGCGGTGTTGTCCAAGGGACTTGGACTGCTGTAAATAAAGGAACGAATCCAAAATATAAAGCGGAATAGGTAATCAATCCTGAAACGACCGGTGCGAAAATAAAAGGAACAGCCATCATCGGGTTCATCACGATCGGTGTGGAAAAAATAATCGATTCATTGATGTTGAAAAAGGCTGGTAAAAGAGCAATATTTCCTAATTCTCTGTATTTCTTCGATTTCGCAAAAACCGTCATAAAAAATACAGCCCCTAACGTCAACCCAGCACCCGTAACCGTCATGAACTGATCGAGAAATTGCTGAGTAACGATATGTCCGCCATTTGCCACCGTCAACTCTTGTCCTGAGGCTAAGATTTCTGCATTTGCTAATGAATTCGCTTGCAAGATGGGACTAACCAACCCATTGACCATCGCAGATCCATGAAGACCAAATAACCATAAAAACGGAACAAAAAAACCTAATAAAAGCACACCAAACAACGTGTCTATGAACGATTGAATGGGAAGCTGGACATATGTCCATATTCCTTGAACAACAGTCATTCTGAACAACTGTTGAAAAACCGCTGAACCGATAAGCGTAAAAGTGACTATAACAATGATTGGAATCAATGAAGTAAAAGACTGCCAAACATTTTCAGGTATCTTCTCTCTTTGCTTCCACCCTTTCGCAAGTCTTACTAAACGTGCATAGCCCCATCCGATGATGAGCCCAGTTGTAACTGCTCCTAGTATCCCTTCAGCACCTGTCCAGACAGTATCTATCTCAGTATTTAGTGGCTGAATAAGCAGTAGATAAGCAGATAAGGCTGTTATGCCGACTGGTAAGCGATCGATATCTTCTTCTTTTGCATAAGCGTATGCAATGGCAAAAACGATCCAAAAGGCTATCACATCAAATGTAGCCTGGTATACTTGTGTAAAATACATAGAAAATCCTGCTTTGTCTATCCACTGAGCGATGTAATCCACAGGAAAATGAGCAAATAAGAAAAACAGCGAGCCAACAATAATTATTGGGATCGTGTAAGTCATTCCATTACGCAAAGCAGTTAAGGGTCTAAGATTCACAACAGATGTTATCATTGGTAAAAAGGCACGATCTAACCACTCTTTCATTTCTTATCTCCTTCAACTTCTATTTTTATCAATCAGTTTTCTTAATTTAACTATACCCAATGATCACGAACCATGAAAGGAATGCGCACTGAGCTTTTCAAAAATCGGATTCTTTGACGAATATTCAGCAACTGCTTACAATGGACAGGAATAAAAAAGGAGGTTTTTTATGAAAATTGCACTCATTGGAGCTACTGGTCATGCAGGTTCATTTATTTTAGACGAAGCATTGTCCAGAGATTTAGACGTGACGGCAATCGTGCGTCATCCAGAAAAATTGCCATCAGATGTTCCGTTTATACAAAAGGTTTTATTTGAGTTGACAACTACTGATCTTGCATCTTTTGATGTTGTCGTTGATGCTTTCAACGCTCCCAAAGGAAAAGAAGAAATGCATCAAACTTCTTTGTCCCATTTGATTGAGATGCTTGAAGGAACCGATACACGCTTAATTGTCGTTGGGGGTGCCTCTTCGTTATTCTTAGATACAGAAAAGACGACTCGTATGATTGACCAAGTACCTAAAAATGCACCCTTCTATCCAACAGCTTTCAATATGTACGAAGGATTGTTAAAATTGAAACAATCTAAAAATCTACATTGGACTTATATCAGTCCAGCTTCTTTATTTGATCCACATGGCAAACGTACAGGTACTTATTTGTTAAGTGATGATTATTTACAAAGAAACGCTGCTGGCGACAGTACGATCAGCATGGCAGATTACGCGATTGCATTAGTAGATGAGATACTGGATGAGAAACATGAAAAGCAGCACATCAGTGTAGTCAGTCGATAATACGGTTATTTTTTTAATATGCTAAAAAAATAAAAATAGAAGATAAAACCAACCCTGATTGATTTTATCTTCTGCTTTTTATATTTTTATTGATTGAACTGTTTAAATCGAAAATAGCTCAGTTGCTTCATCTGGATCTGTATCATAGATTTCAAAATCATGTCCAACGCCAAAATCTTTTTCTTTCAAAACATTTTCCATTGTTAAATGAGCAAGTTCTTTCATATTGTTTTCCTTGCTAAGATGGCCAAGATAGATTCGTTTGGTCCGATTACCGATCACATCAGTCATGACAAGTGCACCGTCTTCGTTGGAAAGATGTCCTCTATCTCCTAAAATACGCTGTTTTAAACTCCACGGATAAGGTCCCATGCGTAACATCTCAAGATCATGATTACTTTCCATCAAATAACCATCGGCATTTTCAATGACACCTCGCATATAATCACTGCAATATCCGGTGTCCGTCAACATGACGAATGACCGATTTTCTTTATGGAAACGATAAAATTGCGGAGCCGCTGCGTCATGGGAGACGCCGAAACTCTCAATATCGATATCGCCGAATGTTCTGACTTTCCCCATCTCAAATAGATGTTTTTGTTCCACTGGTACATTACCAATCAGTGGTTCCATCGCTTCCCAAGTCTGCTGATTGGCAAAAACATCCAAATGATACTTACGAGCCAAGACACCCACGCCATGTATATGATCTCGATGTTCATGCGTCACAAGTATTCCATCTAATTGGTCCGGTGTCCGATCAATTTGAGCCATCAAGGAAGTGATTTTTTTACCGCTAAGTCCTGCATCGACCAAAAGCCGTTTTTTTTCACTTTCGATATAAAGTGAATTACCCGAACTTCCACTTGCTAGGATACTGATTTTAAAAGCTGGTTTTTCTTCAGCCATTTGACTCCTACTTCCCTTCTTACTTTGTAAACTTTTTTCATTATACTCGCTTTTTTATTGATCTTCCACTTTTGGTACAGTATTGTTTGTCACGATCGTATTGCTGAAAGCGTTGACGCTCTCGATTTGGACCACTTTATCGCTTGTTTCGATCGCTACATGCCAAACAGGAACATACACATTTTTTTCCCGGACTTTCAGAATACAGGAATAAGCTAGTTGACGCCATAAAATTTTTGATCCTCTTGGTATTTTGTTATTGATGTACAATGTATTGATTGCTTCCTCTTCCGTATACAGTTCCGTCTTTTCGCGCAGCTGCTCGATATCAGATAAATGCGTCTGCATGTATTTCGTGATGCTATAATCATTATCGTTTTTTTCTAAAGAAAGAACGATTTTTGCTGTATCATCATTGAATGGGATGCCTTCATACTCTTGGCTTGCTTGGATTTCTAGTGGTTCTTCTTCTAAATGAGAAAAGTTTTTCGTGTACACATAATCATTACCGAATAAAATATTGTCTTTGTTAGATAAAAAATCTTCCAAGGAACTACTAATTTTATCTGGATCGATCACGTTCTTTTCAGCATCTGAACTGGATAAAGATTTCGTCAAAACATCACCGTCTAAAAACACACCACTTGCCAGCAAGCCGCTTTTACCAGCCTTGCGATAATTCGCTAATGAAGTGCTAAGATTGGTCTGCTCCGCGCTAAGATAATAGCCTTGCTTGTTCTCAGACGAAATCTTCCCCGTGTAAGTGATATCGTCGCTAGCCAGACGTTGTTGGATTGATTCAGTCTGATTAGAGCGAATGACATTGTTTTCTTGGTATACCGCGTCATGATAACTGCTGAATAAAAACACATTCAACCCTAAAAAAGCGACGAAAAATATCCATTCGATTTTTTTGAAATCCAATTAATTCGCCTCCAATCCAGGTAATTTTTCCAGAAGGTCGTTAGCTGAATACCAGTTATCTTTATATTTCACATACCATTCAGGTAAGAGATCAACAACACGATTCGTTTCTTTGACATTTTGCCATGTATAGCCAACGATCACTGAACCAATCTTGTTGCTATCTGCTCCCTTAGCTTTTAACTGCTGGATGATTTCATTCGTACTTGCAAGTTCTACTTCTTCGTCTGAAGGTATCGGCACTTGAATCGTATTCAAACTGGTTTGGATATTCACTTGCACAGAACCATTCGTTTCACCGCCAACTTCCACACCAATCTGTCCTCTGCTGTCTGTCCCAAAAACCGGGAAGCCTTCCACGAATATCCGATAATCGATCGTATTGTCACTGCGGTCAAAATATCTGAGGTTCCCTAAAGAACTGCCTAATTTGCTAATATAGGGGAAACTTTCAGAAAATACACTAGCATTTTCTTTTTTCTCTGGCAGCTCTCCACGAAAATCAACTACTTGCGTTTCCGAATGGATAGACATTGTTTCATTCCCACCGTAAAAAATCAATTCATTGCTTTCATCATTATTCTTCACGCTATCTGGTTTCTGGAAAAAAGCATTTCTAAAAAGTGTATAGGGTTGCTGTGACAGGATATAACTATACTTTTTCAGTTTGATCGAATGTTTCGTAGCATATTGCGTGTCGATTGTCGATGGTTCTGTTGTCATTTCTGTCCATTTTGTGTCGTTTGCTGTTAATTCTTTATTGATATCTGTCCAATTCAACGAAATATTCGCTTCATATACGAGATGGTTCGAATAATTCAAAAATCGGATTTTTTTATTTCCTTGATCGAATTGTATTCTAGTAAAATACATATTTTCGCTTTCTTTTGCCAAGTTCGACACATCTAAATCTAAATCAAATGCTTCCTTGTATTCTCTTAGCAAAAAAGGCGCATTATAGGCCAACTCAAAACCAGAGTTCAGATTTTTCACCTGTTCAAACTGTGATTTGTCTCCTGAAACTACTTCAGAAAGCTTTCCAAATCTTGCTTTATCGATGATCAATTGCAATCGGTACACGAGATTTTCACTGTTGGTTTCTTGGATCGTTCCCGAATGGTGCCATGTAACATGAAGCGGAAGAAAGACTTCGGAAGTTTTTCGATTGCTTTGAGACTCGATCATTTGAGTGTTTGTCTCATCTACGTTGATTGAACTTTTTCCTGCTGGGCTCAGCCAGATTGCATAAGAGAAGTATATGCTTAACGCAACCATCAAAATGAGTCCTATACGAACGACTTTTTCAGAGATTCTCATTCCCACCATTCCTCCTCATAAGGTTCATATGGCAGCGAGATATAAAAAGTCGACCCTTTTCCTTCCTTGCTCTCTGCCCAAATAGCGCCTCGATGCGCCTTAATCACTTCTCTAGAAATAGCTAATCCAAGTCCTGTCCCACCTTGTGCTCTTGCACGTGCTTTATCTACTCGATAGAACCGCTCGAACACTCGGTTCAGATCTTTTTTAGGAATCCCCAATCCTTGATCGGTGATACTTAAAATCACGTTATTATGCGTTTCTAATAAGCGACAAGTAATCGTTCCCCCATCTGGTGAATACTTGATTGCGTTATTCATGATATTATCGACTACTTGGATGATTTTATCTGTATCTACTTCGACCCAAAGATCTCTTTGCGTGAATTCACGACGGATCTTATAATTTTTTTCCTGATTTCCTACCATCATATCAAACCGGTCAAGAACAAAATTCACTAACTCGTTGAAATTGACATATTCTAATTGAAGCTGGGTATTACCTGTATCCATGCGAGACAGATTTAAGAGGTCATTAATCATTCGAATCATTCGGTCTGTTTCATCTAGCGTTACCTTCAAAAAATTTGGTGCTACTTCCTCGTCTTTCCACGCACCTTCGCTCAATGCTTCGATATAACTACGCATACTTGTCAACGGTGTACGAAGTTCATGGGAAACATTAGAGACGAATTCACGACGTTCCCGTTCTGTTTTTTCTTGTTCTGTCACATCATGCAAGACAGCTACTAATCCGCTGATAAAACCTGATTCGCGACGGATCATAGAAAAGTCTACTCGCAAGATCATCTGATCACTTTCCAATGTACTGGTTGAACGGTCAAGTACCATTTCGTTTGGATCTTCTAATAATTTCCGCAACGTATATTCTTCTTCGATATCTAAAAGTGTCAAAATCGATTGTCCGATTGCTTCCTCGTTTTTGATATCTAGCAAGGAAACAGCCATATCATTGATCGTAATGACTTTACCCCTGCGATCTGTCGCAATGACGCCGTCTGTCATATGGGATAGCACGCTATCCAAACGATTGCGTTCAGCTTCCATTGTATCTTGAGCTTCTTCAATACGTTCAGCTAACTGATTGAAGGTATCAGCCAGCTGTCCAAGTTCATCTTGTCCATGCACTTTGACTTTCCGACTGTAGTCTCCTCTAGCGATTCGAATGGCTTGTTCTCTCATTTCACCGATCGGCTGTGTAATCGAACGAGCAACTAAAACAGATACGATCATTGAAATAAATGCCGCAATTAGTGAGGCAGTAAAGAAAATGACTGCTGTGTTATTGATTTCCGAATATTTTTGTTCGATATTACTTTTGACGTAAAGAGCCCCGATAACGGCATCGCCGGTCGGGGACAGGATCGGTTGAACATTGATATTCACCCGTTTATCGTCGTTATCTAAAGCAACATAACGTTTAGTCGTGAAATCATTGATATCAACATAATCATTTTTCTTTCCCACAGCGCTTTGTTCATTGACATCGGTTGTTCCTCGGATGATCCCTTTTTCGTCAACGACCCGTATTTCGATGATATCGCTAGTCGCACTGTTTTCAATAAATCTTTTGATATTCGCATTTACCTCTTCATCATCTGCATTATCTTTTCGATTCAATTCCGGGCTGATTGTTGTTGCTAATGATTCCACCGTTTGATTCATATCTTTAATAAATGTATTGATCGTGGAACGTTCTAAACCACGTATAAAGTAGGCACCAATAATTTCGATCGAGATCAATAAAATCAGAATAAAGGTAATAGCGATCTTAAAATTGACTGATCGAAAAAAGCGGACTTTTCTTTTCATCCAATTACTCCTGTTCTGGGTTACGCAAATAGTAACCGACACCACGACGTGTCACTAAATAATTTGGATGGCTTGGATTATCTTCGATCTTTTCACGCAAACGACGTACAGTTACATCCACTGTTCGTACATCTCCAAAATAATCATAACCCCAAACCGTTTGTAATAAATGTTCTCTTGTCATCACTTGTCCAAGGTGCTTCGCCAAGTAAAAGAGTAGTTCGAATTCACGATGTGTTAACTCGATTGTTTCTCCTCGTTTCGTCACCATGTAAGCTTCTGGATGGATCGTCAAATCACCAATCGTCAATTCCGCAGGTGCTGCCTCTTCTGGTTCCTTCGCAGCCGTGGCACCGCGACGAAGATTTGCTTTGACACGTGCAACTAATTCTCGGTTGGAAAATGGCTTGGTCACGTAATCATCGGCGCCTAACTCTAAGCCTAGGACTTTATCAATTTCAGAATCTTTGGCTGTTACCATAATGATCGGCATATCATAAGTTTTGCGTACCTCACGAGCAACTTCTAAGCCGTCCATTTTAGGTAGCATCAAATCAAGTAAAATCAAATCAGGTTCTACCTCAGCAACTTTTTCCAAGGCTTCTTCCCCATCATATGCAGTATAAACATCATAGCCTTCTTTGGCTAAATTGAATTTGACGATATCCGAAATCGGCTTCTCATCATCGACAACTAAAACTTTTTTCATAAAGAGCCACCTCTTATATATTATTGTCATACCTTCTCATTATACCGTATTTCTGCTTTTGTTTCATCTTTGCCTATAAAACAAAAGAGAAAATTAAAATGAAAGTGCAAAATACTTTATTATTTTTTGTTCTAACTTCAATAAAAAAGGAAAACACTGATTTTCACCTCAGTGTTTCCTTTTTTTTGATTTATCCTTCTAAAACTTGTATACCGACACCCAATAATCCCGGTCCAGTGTGGACTACTAATGCCGGAGAAATCTGGCCAAAGTAGATTTGGTTTGCTTGTGGGAACTCTCTTTTAAGTCTCGCTTCCATTTCAATTGCTTCTTCTTTCGCATCCCCATGGGCAACAGCTAAGTTGAAGACCTTTGCATTACCGATTTTTTCTTTGACGTAAGCAACCGTTTTATCCAAACTTTTTTTACGTCCCCTAGCTTTTCCTACTGTGTAATAAATCCCTTCTTCATTACATGAGATGATTGGGTTAAGTTTTAAAGCGGTTCCTACAATAGAAGCAACTAAACCGATCCGTCCACCTTTTTGAAGATATTCCAATGTCGCAACATTAAAGAAAACTTTTGTTCTTTCGACTAACTCATTCAGATTACTGATCAGTTGATCCCATTCTACTCCTTCTTCCAGCCATTTTGCTGCTTGGATCGCAGAAAAACCTGCACCAATACCAATATTTTTCGTATCTAGTACATATGCTTCCAATTCTTCTTGCTGTTGTGCAATTAAACGAACCACATTATATGTCCCGCTCAATCCACTGGAAATTGTTACCGCAAGTACCTTTTCATAACCGTCTTTTTTGATTTGCTCAAAGATTTCTGTGATTGACTCACCATCCGGCAAAGATGTACCAGGGATTTCCTCTGGCAAACGTTGATAGATCTCTTCAGGGGTAATGTCAATTTTATCTGTATATACCTGATCTTTATAAATAATTTTCAATGGGATCATATACATCTCGTATTTTTTTATCAATTCTTCTGGCACATCCGTACCTGAATCTACTAAAATTGCGATTTTATTGTTTTTCATTTGTTTTCTCCTCTTTTAAATATTCGGTTTCTAGAACAATCGTTTTTTCCGCAAGAAGTTTCATTGCAAACGATAAAGTTGCCGCTCTTACAGCAATATATTCTACAGGGGTTGCCTGGTCGAATTTTTGCGGATGAGATTTACCTTGTGCTAATTGGCTGACCATCCACACAGCTGCTTCTTGTTCATCGCAAAATAGATTATAGGCTTCACGAATTCCTACTGTTTTTCCTTGGAACAATATCCCTTCTTTGATTTCAGGAATAGTCAATACTTGTTTCAACGTAGTGATTGCAAGTAAAAATGCTACGTGTTCTTTGTTATATCTTTTTTTAACTGGTGCTGGTATCAAACCTAGTTTAACGTAATTGTTTACCATAGAAGAGGTAAGCAATGGATGCTTTTCTCCTTGTATCACAGGTGAAAGATAACGATCAACTAACGTTCTGACTTGGTCCATATAAAGTTCTAAGTCAGGGAGTTCTTCCCAGTGAGGCAGACGGAATGTTTCTAGTTCCTTCCCCCACTCCATTAATTGCTGACGCATTTTTTCCATCATAACCGCTCCTTTTTTCATTTCATAAACATGATATCAGACTTATGATAAACATTCAATCTAGTTGCTTTAACTAGGTGATTTGATTAGCGGGATTCCATGAAAACAAAAAACAAGAAGGCTAAGCCTTCTTGTCTTTTATCGTTAAGAACAGGAGACCCGCCGGGGAGACGGCGGGAAAGGAGTAAAAAATGAAAAAAGTGTTAGGGTTTGTTCTCTTGCAAGAACTTTGTTTGTTGGTATGCTTATATAATAGCGAGCAAATGTGAATAATCTATGAATGATTTCCTATAAGGAAGTAAAGATTTTTCTGATTTTCTTTAAATGTAGTCTTGCATTTTAAAATTCTTAGTGCTACTATTATTAAGTACTTTTTGTACGGGCCGTTAGCTCAGTTGGTAGAGCAGCTGACTCTTAATCAGCGGGTCGCGGGTTCGAGCCCCTCACGGCCCATTGGGTGCCAAACCCACGTCATCAGTACATTCTTGGCTACTTCGGTAGTTTCGAAAAGAATGTACGTGATGGCATTTTTTATTTTTCGGGTATGAAATTCGGGTATGCATTTTAGCATTTTGTTTTTTAATAACATTCGAACTAATCAATAAACCTTTTGGTTATCACGGTATGTACTCCCCTCAAAATTGAGGGGATATTTTTTACCATTTAGGAATCGTCAATACGTATTCAGGAAAATCTATTTTAAGGTTCACAAAAAGAACATTTGTTCGTATACTCTTTTTGAGGTGAACTTTTATGCTGATGGAAGGAGAAACACAATTATGGTTTAAATTCGATCCTTCGAATAGATTTATCAAAGATTTTTATAAAGTCTGGGATACTGAAGTAGTCTTTTTAGCAATCGAAGATAGCTTATTAATCAATCTCTATTACTCTAATAAGAACTACTTTAAAATCCCTGCTACGAAAACGAGAATGAAGAAGGATGTATACTTTTTGTTTGATATCGTGACTGACGTGCCAGACGCACGGAGCGATCATCGGCGTTATGATTATATAAAGTATACTTTCGTTGATCCAGAAAGATATATAGATTAAAATAAGTTACCTAAAAAGGACAAATACAA
>ULRM01006698.1_pt1 | contig 49845 bp, 73 predicted proteins | sample 1955551 | NCBI WGS metagenome assembly ULRM01 (sample SAMEA4835686, study PRJEB28245) | human gut metagenome | biome: gut microbiome; material: fecal sample | place: Denmark | collected 2008
TTTGATAAAGTTCCTGCAGGCTGCGATTCCAAGCGCACATGGAGAGGTGAGGCGGCCGTGTTCTTGAAAACAGAAAAACTGACAATCCGAAAAATGACAACAGAGGATTTGTTTCCACTGTATCATGTACTCTCGGATCCTGAGGTCATGGAGTATCTTGAACCGCCGTTTTCCATGGAAGCAGCGAAACAATTCCTGTATAAAGCAGGTATATGCGAGACTCCTTTGATATGGGCGGTGGAAGATGCGCGTAAAGTTTTTATCGGCTATGTTATCTATCATACCTATGATGAAACCAGCATGGAGCTGGGATGGGTTTTGGAACGCAAGGAATGGGGAAAAGGGTATGCAAGTGCAATTACTAAAGTGGTGACTGAGGAATCCGGAAGTTCCGGAAAAGAGCTTGTAATAGAATGCAGTCCTGAGCAGAAAGCTACAAAAAGGATTGCACAAAAGTATGGATTTCAGTTTTGCAGTGTTGTAAATGGATGTGAAGTGTATCGACTAAGGAGGAAGTAAGATGGCAAAATTAGAACAGGTAATAAGCGGCGATTTTTATGAAGTGCTTGGTAAGATCGAGCGAGGAATCGTAGAAGGCAGTATGTCAGCATCATTGGAAGAGTTCAGTGACTTTGAAAGTGGAACTGCCAGATGCAGTGTTCGTGTTTTCGAACGATATAGTTATGTTGGAGATAATCGGGTGAGCCTGAATGTAACTCTTTTTCAGAATGGAAGCGGACCGATTCAACTTTCTGCGATTGCTGCAGGCGGCAGTCAGGCAATGCTTTTCAAGATCAATACCTGGGGTGAAGAAGCGTTTCTTGACAAACTAAAGGAGCTATTGTAAATTGAAAATACGGAGGTTAGAGAGAATGAAACGAATTAATTACTCGGTGCAGTTTTAAAACTGGCAGCAGATTGTATCGAGGTTAAAATAAAAGTAAAAACATATGCTGGCAGGGCTGCACCGATCAAATCATTTTATTTATAGAAAATTTGAAAGGAAGCAGTTAAAATGAATAGAGCAGAATTAAAATCAATTTGGAAAAAGGAAGAGAAGACGGCATATATCAAAGGTTGGGATTTTTCGCATATCCATGGGAGGTATGAGGAAGAGAATGATTTGCCGTGGGATTATGAGAAGATCGTGAGACAGTATTTAACGGATACGGCCAAAGTGTTGGATTATGATACGGGCGGGGGTGAATTTTTATTGTCTCTGAATCATCCGTTTGCCAGAACAGCAGCGACAGAAGGATTCGAGCCGAATGTGCGATTGTGTCAGGAGAAGTTGCTGCCTTTAGGAATTGATTTTAAAGAGTGTAATACACCTTCAAGGATTCCGTATGATAATGAGACATTTGATATGATTATAAACAGGCATGGAAATTTTGATGCCAGGGAATTGTATCGATTATTAAAAAAGGGTGGAATCTTTGTTACACAACAGGTTGGCGGCGATAACGATAGAGATTTAGTGGAAATGGTTCTGCCTGAAGTGGAAAGTCCGTTTCCTCATTTAAATCTGGAAGAGCAGAGAAATGCGTTTGTCGATGCAGGATTTCATATTCTTGCTGCAGAGGAAGCGTATCGACCAATTAAATTTTATGATATTGGTGCGTTTGTATGGTTTGCACATATTATTGAATGGGAGTTTCCTGGTTTTTCAGTTGATAAATGCTTTGAGCAGTTGCTGAAAATGCAAAGGATAATTGAGAATCAAGGGAAAATTGAAGGGACGATTCATCGGTATTTGATTGCAGCGAGGAAATGATAGACTGTGAAGAAGTTTTTAGGTCTCTTGTCTGAAAAAGGCAAGTGGCTTAATTTACATATGGAGAAGTAGAATGAAGAAGTTATTTGTTGTATTGGGAATTTGTTTATGTCTGTGTTTTGGATGTGCAGAGGATAATCGCTCACCGATTCTTCCAAAAGCGGAGAATGTTGACTCTATTTGTATTGATTTCACGAACAGTATTCAAAAAATATATGATGATTCAGAAAGCATCCAGAAGATATTATCAGAGATTGCGACTGGAAAACGAACGGAGAAACAATCGATTCAAGATTATCCGTCAGCAGAAGAATATGGAACGATAAATATTGAAAATAATGGTGGAATGACAACCATGTTTTATTATGAAGAGAACGGGAAATATTATATTGAATGTCCATATAAAGGAATTTATGAAATAGAAAACAATTTTGAAGATATGATTTAAATCCGGAAGCTACAAAGGAGCCGAAAACGGTTCTAAAGTGATAAGGGGGATATAGGTGATTTATAAAAAGATAGAAATCGAAGAAATGGAACATTTCTGGAGTTTGTTAAATGCTCTTGATGCAGAAACGAATTTTATGATGTATGAACCAAATGAAAGAAAGCAGCATATGGATATTCAAGAATTAGAAACGGATATCTATCATAACGTGATACATGGAAATGACTTTTTACAAATTGCAAAGGCAGACAATAAAATAGTGGGGTATCTCCGGGCAGAGAGGGGAGAGTTTCATCGAAATTTTCATACTGCATATATTGTTGTGGGTGTATTGAAAGAGTATCAGGGGAAAGGGATCGGCACGACTTTTTTTGAAAATCTGGAAAAATGGGCGAAGGAAAATTCTGTCATTCGGCTGGAGCTTACTGTGGAATGTCATAATGAAGCAGCAAGAAAATTATATGAAAAAAGTGATTTTAAAGTAGAAGGAATAAGAGCAAAATCAATGTTGGTAAAAGGAGAAGTTGTGGACGAGTATTATATGGCAAAAATTTTATAAATTCCGAATAAGAAAATTGAAATCAGGAAGGAGCTTTCTATGAGCCATATTTTAATCATAGATGATGATATTCATATCAATGAAATGCTGGAAGAGGTTCTGATACAGGAGGGATATCAGGTTTCCCATGCCTATTCCGGGACAGAGGCATTACTGTTTCTGGCAAACGAAAAGCCGGATCTGATTTTATTGGATTTGATGCTGCCGGGGCTTACAGGAGAGGAAGTGCTGCCGCAGATTGAAAAAATTCCGGTGATTGTGATGAGCGCAAAGGTTGAAGTGAAAGATAAGGTTGCTCTTTTGCTGAATGGCGCGGAGGATTACATTACAAAACCGTTTGAAATTGAAGAATTGCTGGCAAGGATTGTTGTGCAGCTCAGGAAAAGTACAAGACTGGATTCTTCGGAAAAACTGATGTATAGAGAAATTACAGTGAATATGGTTACGCATGAAGCATGGGTTGGGGAACATGAGGTAAAACTGACAAAGACAGAATTTGCCATCTTGAAAATTTTGCTGGAGCATCCAAAACAGGTGATCACAAAGACTGTGCTGCTTGACCGTGTCAGCGAAGAAACACCGGATTGTATGGAAAGTTCACTGCGGGTTCACATCAGTAATTTGAGAAAGAAGCTGAGGGAAATCTCGGGGAAAGATTATATAGAAGCAGTATGGGGAATTGGTTTTAAGATGGCAGAGTGAGAAATATTTACAGTTTCTTTGCACTTTTCTTAACAGCTTTCTTAACACTTTACAGATAGAATATGTTGGAAAGAAAAGGTAAGGAGGCCAAATTGTTATGGAGTATGTATTAACTACCGATCATTTATGCAAAAACTATGGGCACTTTAAGGCACTGAACCAGTGTTCTATGCATGTTCCGAGAGGTGCAATTTATGGATTTGTAGGAAAGAACGGGGCGGGAAAAACCACATTGATCCGTCTGATCTGCGGACTGCAAAGACCGACATCCGGAAGTTACAGGTTATATGGAAGCGAAAATACGGACAAGAAAATTTTGGAAGCGCAGAGAAGAATCGGCGCAGTTGTGGAGACACCGTCGATTTATCTGGATATGACGGCGGAAGAAAACATGAAAGAGCAGTATTATGTTTTGGGTTTGCCGTCTTTTGAAGGAATCCCTCAGATTTTGAAACTGGTGGGGCTGGAAGATGCAGGGAAGAAAAAGGCAAAAGATTTTTCTCTCGGGATGCGTCAGAGACTGGGAATTGCGATTGCGCTGGCAGGAAAACCAGATCTGCTTGTGTTGGATGAGCCAACCAATGGTCTGGATCCACAGGGGATCGTAGAGATGAGAGAACTGATATTAAAGCTGAACAGGGAAAGACAGATCACGGTGCTGATTTCAAGTCATATTTTGGATGAATTGTCAAGACTTGCTACTCATTATGGATTTATTGACAAGGGAACTATAGTGAAAGAGATTACGGCAGAAGAGCTGGAAAATACCTGTAGGAAATGTGTGAAACTGCAGGTGACGGATACTGCTGTACTCGCTCATATTCTGGATAAAAGAGGTCTTGAATATGAGATCTTGTCAGATACGCAGGCAAATGTTTATGGGGAACTGGTAGTTTCCGATGTTGCGTTGGAGTTGGCAGAACAGAATTGCAGGATGTTTTCCGTGCAGGAATACGAGGAAAGTCTGGAAAGCTATTATCTCAACTTAGTGGGAGGTGGCAAGCATGAATAAATTATTTCGTGCGGGACTCTATCGGCTTCGCAAAAATAAGGGCGCATATGCCTGTGTTATCATTCCTCCCATCTATAGTGTCTGCCTGATGCTTTCGCAATATATGCAGATGAAAGAAAGTGGGGCAAATTATCTACTGGATCCGTTTCTATTTCATTTTTTGCTGGTGATGGGAGTTTTGCTTTCGGTATTTGTCAGTTTATATGTTGGAACAGAATATCACGATGGAACATTGAGAAATAAACTGATCATCGGTTCTTCAAGAAATGCAGTATATGGATCGAATCTGTGGATCAGCTTTCTGGTTGGGACGTGCAGCGTGTTGTTGGCTTATACGGCAGGGTTTGCGGCAGGTATTCCCATGTTCGGCGTGATAGAGATGCCGGCTTTGACAATGCTGCAGAATTGTGTGGCAGGAATTTTGCTGGTGCTTTCTTATGTTTCGATCTTTCATATGATCTCCATGCTAAGCTCCAGTAAGACAACCTCTGCGGTAGTCTGCATTCTGGCGGCGGTTTTTATGATGGTGTTTGCGGGGATTGTTTTTTCGAAATTGTCTCAGCCGGAGATGATCACACAGGCGGTAATCGTAAATAGAGAAACCGTTATGGAAACAGTAAAAAATCCTGCTTATCTGACGGGAATAAGCCGTACGGTTTATCAAAATATCCTGGATTTTCTGCCGGCAGGGCAGGCCGTACAGATTTTTAATCAGGGAGTTCTGAATCTCGGAAGAATGATGGGATATTCGATTTTGATCATTTTCGGAACGAGCCTGGCAGGATTGTATCTATTTAATCGGAAGGATATCAAATAGGAGAAGTGAGTGGAAATGGAAGTTGGAGTATGGTGTGGAGCAGGAATTCTGGTTTTGTATAATATTGTGCTGCAGATCAAGGTGTATCTGTTGCGAAAATCAGCAAAAGAAATCAGGAAAGATTTTCAGAAATTATTGAAGACCAATACAAACACCATAATCCAGATTTCCAGCCGTGACAGGGAGATGTGTGCGCTGGCTTCTACAATCAATCTGCAGTTGGAAACATTTTATGAGAAAAGACGCTGCTATGAACAGGGAAACCTGGAACTAAAAGAAGCGGTTACCAATATCTCTCATGATCTGCGGACGCCATTGACTGCGATTTATGGTTATTTGAACTTACTCAAAAAAGAAGAGTGTCCGGAGCATATAAAGCGTTATCTGGATGCGATTGAAAACAGGGCACAGGCACTCAAACAATTGACGGAAGAATTATTTCGTTATACAATTGTGATATCAGAAGCGGAAGAGATGACGCTTCAAGTCTTAACGTTAAACGGGATTTTGGAAAGCAGCATATCCGCGTATTACTCCGTTTTAAAGCAGAATCATATTGTTCCGGAGATTTCGATTTCGGATCAACAGATCACGGGGAGAGTAAATGAAAATGCTCTGTCCCGTGTTCTTGGCAATATTCTCAGTAATGCGGTGAAGTACAGTGACGGCGATTTGAAAATTGTATTGTCGGAAGACGGTGAGATTCGGATTTCCAACCATGCATCAGGTTTGTCAGAAGTACAGGCAGAACGATTATTTGATCGTTTTTATACCGTGAATACGGCCAGAAAATCAACAGGCCTTGGATTGTCTATTGCAAAGGCACTGATGGAGAAAATGGGCGGAACCATCACAGCGGATTACAGAGAGAATGTACTGGAGATCTGCGTGAATGTGCAGAAGTTATAATGGAATTACAGAAGTCATTTATGAGGGAGAGAGTCTATGAAAACAATCGGCATGATCGTTGCTGTTGAGATACAGTCAGTACTGAAGCGTTATGGAGCAAAACTGGTTAAGAGAAAAGAAACAGCAGGGTACCAGGTGCTGGAATATGAGACGGACCAATATCGGATGGTCATTGTGAATTGTGGACCGGGAGAAATTGCGGCAGCATCCGGAACGCAGTTTCTGATCAGTGAATATCACGTAGATATCGTGATTAATTTTGGTGTAGTGGGTGGTCTTACGGAAGAGATGTCCAAAACAAAAGTCTGTATTGTGGAGAAAGTTGTTCACTATGATTTTGACACAAGTGCGGCAGACCACACAGAAGTGGGACGATATTCGCAGTATCCCGATATCTTTCTTCCAACGACGAAAGTGTTAAGTGATACAGCCAGAAAGATTCATCCGGAATTAGTGCCTGTAGTCTGTGCTTCGGGAGACAAATTTATTGCAGAGCCCGAGCAGAAAATAAGAGTGCATGAAATGTTTGGTGCGGATATCTGTGAAATGGAGGCTGCGGGAATCGTGCTTACCTGTAATCGAAATCAGGTTCCATGCATGTTGGTAAAATGTGTGAGTGACGGAATTGAAGGCGGTTTTGAAGAATTTCAGGAGACAATGGATGCGGCAGCAGATCTGTGTCTGGAGGTAGTGGAGAAGATTGTTGCCGGAATGGGACGATAGGAAGGTGGAAAAAAGAATGAACATCAATCGTGAAGAGATACTTGCCCTGACAAGACGCATGACGGTAAAAAGAACGTCCATGACCAGAATCGCAGGATGCTATGCAGACGCAGAAGGTTTTATTGACGGAACATTTAACGTGAATTTTCTGAAACTATCTCCTGCAGAACGTGAAAAAAATCTGGAGCTTGCGAAAACGGTTCCATTTGCACAGACCAATCAGAATCTGAAACGCTATGTATTTCCAGAATCTGAACAGGGAGGTATGCGTCAGCTGCTAATGGGAATCTGGGACTGTGGGTTAAAAAACGATGCACTGTTGGATGTGTTTTACGAGAAAGTGACAGAAGTGTATCAGACAGAACAGGAGTATGCTGTGTATTTGTTTCATGATCGGTATGATATTCCTGCAAAGGCGAAGGATAAGGAACGACTGGGAGAATCTGAGCAGATGTTTGAGTATCTGATCTGCGTGATCTCTCCGGTTACAGGAGATTATGAACCGGGAAAACCGGAATGTGGATTTTTATTTCCGGCCTTTTTTGACGGGGGAGCGGCATTGAATTGTGTGGATGTGTTTCAGGCGGATTCAGAAAATCCGCATCAGGAATTACTGCAGATATTATTTTCTGAAAAATCTTGAAAAACGGAGTTTTTTCAGTATAATCAAGCGCAAAGGTAAAAGAATTGAGAGATTTGAAAGGAGAAAAAGATGAATCAGAAAATAGCACTTGTTGTATATCCGGAATTTAGTTTTCAGGAAATTGGAAATTTGAGTTCACTGTTCCGCTGGGGATTTGACACCAGGACAGTTGTGGTTTCCGGGGATAAAAATCCGGTCAGGTCCGAAGAAGGATTTGCGATCCTTCCGGATATTACGTATGAAGAGTTCTGTGTGGAAGAATATGATTGTCTGATTTTACCGGGATGCAGTGATATCAGGCAATCAATTCGGGATGAAAAGTTAATGGAATTTTTGAGGGGCTTGGAAGGAAATGAAACTTTTCCAATCGGAGCAATCTGTGCAGGACCGATTTATTTGGCAAAAGCAGGACTTCTGAAAGATAAGAAATTCACCAATTCCATGTATCTGGAAATGAACGAAAGACTGCCATTTATCGATATGGAGAATATACGGTATCAACCAGTTGTGGAAGATGGTAATGTGATTACAGCACAGGGCGATGCCTATCGGTTGTTCGCAGTTGCAATGGCAAGAAAAGTAGGATATCAGTGCTCCGATCATGCCTGTTTTGGTGTTGGAGAGGAGTGGAAAGAGGAAGACTTTGTGCATCACCTTTCAGATGCAGAGTGGAAGGAGTTTGAGAAAGAATTTGCGGATTTGATTAGATAAATCTGGAAAAGGACTTGAAATTCAATGAAGATCAAGTCCTTTTCTTTTTAAATCTGTTTTGTTGTCCACTTGCTGCAATCCCATACTGCGTGTACGACATCCTGGTAAAATTCCGGTTCATGGCAGATTAAAAGCACACTTCCACGATAATCAAGCAGTGCTTTTTTCAAGGAATCTTTTGCATCCACATCCAGATGGTTTGTCGGCTCGTCCAAAAGCAGGATATTGGTATCGCGATTCACCAGTTTACAGAGTCTTACTTTTGCCTGCTCTCCTCCGCTTAAGACGCGAACCTGGCTTTCAATGTGTTTTGTTGTAAGTCCGCATTTTGCCAGAGCAGAACGTACTTCATATTGTGTGAATGAAGGGAATTCCTGCCAGATTTCTTCAATACAGGTTGTTCGATTATCTCCTTTGACTTCCTGTTCAAAATATCCAATCTGCAAATTTTCTCCCAGTTCACAGGTGCCGGAAATCGCAGGAATCAGCCCGAGAATACTTTTCAACAATGTCGTCTTTCCGATTCCGTTGGCGCCGACCAGAGCAATTTTCTGCCCTCTTTCCATAGAAAGAGACAGTGGTTTTGACAATGGTTCATCGTATCCGATCACAAGATCTTTTGTCTCAAAAATATATCTTCCCGGAGTTCTTCCGTATCGGAATTTGAATTCCGGCTTCGGACGTTCTGCTGCAAGCTCGATCACGTCCATCTTGTCCAGTTTCTTTTGTCTGGACATTGCCATATTTCTCGTAGAAACACGCGCTTTATTTCTTGCTACAAAGTCTTTTAATTCGCTGATTTCTTGTTGCTGCCTTCTGTAGGCTGCCTCTAACTGTGCTTTTTTAACGGCATATACTTCTTCAAAATGATGATAATCTCCTACATAGCGGTTCAGTTCCTGATTTTCCATATGGTAGATAATATTGATCACATCGTTTAAGAATGGGATATCATGGGAAATCAAAATAAATGCATTTTCATAGTCGATGAGATACCGCTTCAGCCATGCGATATGTTCTTCGTCCAGATAGTTGGTCGGCTCATCCAAAAGCAAAATATCGGGCTTTTCAAGCAGTAATTTTGCCAGAAGGACTTTGGTGCGCTGTCCGCCGCTTAAATCGGTTACGTCTCTTTCGAGACCGATATCCAGAAGTCCAAGTGCTTTTGCAACTTCTTCAACTTTGGCATCGATAATATAAAAATCGTGCAGAGTCAGGGTGTCCTGAATGGTTCCCAACTCCTCCATCATCGTATCCATTTCTTCCGGAGAGGCCTCTCCCAGGGAATCGCAGATTGCATTCATGCGTTCTTCCAGTTCAAATAAATATGAGAATGCGGACTTTAATACATCTCGAATCGTCATTCCTTTTTCTAAGACCGTGTGCTGATCAAGGTATCCGACACGGACATTTTTTGCCCATTCAATCTTACCTTCATCCGGCATCAGTTTTCCGGTAACAATATTTAAAAAAGTGGATTTTCCTTCTCCGTTTGCGCCCACCAGTCCAATATGTTCTCCCTTGAGAAGGCGAAAGGATACATCTGCAAAAATAGCGCGATCTCCAAATCCATGTGTGAGATGCTCTACATTTAAAATACTCATGACATAACTCCTTTTTGGTCGTATTTCATTTATCAGAACCATTGTACAGGAAAGAGTTGTATTTGTCATCAAAATTCACCTTTTTGCAGATTTTCCATATTATGTACTGTAATTATATGAAAGGAAAGAACACACTATGCAAAATAATCGGTCTTATTCCAGAAACGAACGGTTTACCTGTCAACAGCAGCCTTATCGCAATATGCCGGTGCAGCGTCGACAGAATCCTTCTTCCTCCTGTGGTGAAGCAGTCTCGCCACCTTGTTCCTGCCGCATTCCCCGTGATCCGCTGGAACATATGACTCTCGCGATGGCATATGTTCCCTGGCAGACATGGGAAGACACTTATGATGTTCATAAGGGATTAGAATGTGGAACGATCTTCCCTGTTTTAAACAAACCATTTTATGGAAAAGGGGGATGTAATCAATGACAGACCGTCCATGTAGAACAGAATTGTTAAATCATATCAACGCTGTCAGTTTCGCGGTGGATGAAGTGAAATTATATCTGGATACCCACCCGCAGGATCCGGATGCACTGGCTTATTTCGAAAAATACAGCCGGATGCGCAATCAGGCAATGAAAGAATATGCCATGAATTTCGGACCTTTGACGATCGATACAGCCACAGCATCCTGCAGTGAATACTGGAAATGGATCAATGAGCCGTGGCCATGGCAGGAAGGAGGATGCTGATTATGTGGAATTATGAAAAACGATTGCAATATCCGGTAAAGATTACACAAACGAACCCACAGATTGCCAAAGTGATCATTTCACAATTTGGCGGCCCGGACGGGGAGCTCGCTGCATCGATGCGGTATTTATCTCAGCGGTACACCATGCCATATAAAGAGGTGACAGCAACACTTACGGATATCGGCACGGAGGAATACGCTCGTAAAAGATGCAGCTAATGAATATACTCCGAAAGCACCGTTATTTCGGCACTTTCGGGTACACATCGATTGTGAATTCAGAGTTTTTCTGGTTTTTCTTGTTCCGTTTTGTTTTAGTCAGAACAATCCTGTCAATCAGCTGTCTCAAGGCGCTGTTCTTTTCCGAGACAGTCAGAGAGTCCCACTCACTCAATAAATTCTTGCACTTCGGCACAAAATTTTTCCGGTTTGCCTGTCTTGCGATTGTGGTATGCAAATCTTCACGGGCAGCAGTGATGTTATTCATGCAGTCTCTGATCCGCTGCTCCAGTGCATTCGAACGCTCAATAAAAATTTCTTTTGTGTAAATTCCCTGCTCTAAAAAATCAAATAAGGATTCCCTCTGTTTTAAAAGCGTCTGATGTTCGGTCTCAAAATTTGTGACGATCAATTCTTTTGCGGCAATAGCAGCAGTATCTTCCTCATGAGTGTCAGTAAATTCATATTTGGCTATGTAGTCTTTCAGCCACCCCAGAAGAGCTTCTTCCAGTTCATCGATCCGGATCCCGACTGTGGAGCACTCCGCATACTGGCATATCAGCATATCATAGGGCGTTTTTGTTTGCGCTTTCTTACGGACCATAAGCCGATCGCATTGTGAGCATCTGACCAGACCTGCAAATAGATTTTGTATCGGCCTGTCGTTTCTGACTGGAGCAGAAAAACATCCTTTTGGTTGGTTCGCGCGTTTAAATAAGTCTGGGCTGATCCGTGGCGCCCATGCCGCATCTGAGAGGATGTAATCTGTGGCTTTTGGACGGGACTTTACTACACGCCCATCTTTTACAGCCCTGACAGTCTTACGATGCCCCCAGCGGACTTTACCGATGTTTGCTGGATTTGAGATAATCCCTTTTAAAGTAGAGGGCGTAAAAGGTTTGCCACTCCTTGCAAGGATTCCCATATTGGACATATAGGTACAGGCTTTCTGGTATCCGTACTGCTTATTTCCGCACAGATCATACATCAGATCAAGGACGGGTGCTTCTGTCTGATGTGGGGCGAGAGAGTAGTGTTTTCCATCCGGCGCAATGACGCGCTCCCATCCATAAGGGGCAACATTGCCAACGTAATACCCGTCAGAACTGGAACGTTCCCTGCCACGCTGCATTCGGCGCTTGATTGTGGCGTACTCCCGGCGGCTCATAAATAAACTGAACTCAAAGTACTCATTATCATACTCATTTGCAGGATCGTAGGTTTTATTCGGTGTTACAATCCGGGTGTTGGAATAAAAAAATGCACGCTGCACACGCCCCTGATCGATCGTATCACCTCTGGCCAGACGATCTACGTCCATTACGAGGGCGCCATCCCACATACAGGCTTCTACCTCAGAGAGGACTTGCGTCATGACTGGGCGGGCATCGATACTGTCTCCGGACACAACTTCCCGGTAAATCGCACCGATCGGAAGAGAGAGAGTCTTTGCCAACTCTAACAGGGTAGTAATGTGGCGTTCCAGAACATCAATCCCTAGCGCTTCCAGTTCGGCGTCTTTTCTGGATTTTCTGGCGTAGATAAAATAAGACATTGTATCACACTCCTATGTTATTGTATTTAAATTTGGGTACAAAAATAACAGCCAGCACATGAACGAATGTTCTGGATTGCGTGACTGCTCCGAAGATGATACAATATTCCCGAGTTAATTTAAGAGCATATCTTCGGATATGTAGACCGTCTCTGTTGGCGCAGGGGCGGTTTTTATTGTGAAATTAGAACTTGAATTATTCTTTTTTTACAGGATCTGCTAAATTCGCTTTATTTTTTTGTGGTGCTTTTGTTCGCATTCCATCTATATGTTCAAATAAATCCTCTTTAATAGTAGCACGCATTGGATCTAAAATAAAATCTATTCCTTCGCGTCTAGCTTGTTTAGCGGCAGGAACAAAATCACTATCTCCAGAAATTAGAACAATCTGATCAACTTGCTTTTTGAACGCAAGAGATGCGATGTCTATACCGATTCTCATATCAACACCTTTTTGTGAAACAGATAAAGAAAAGTCTTTTTCTGTAAGATTTTCTATAGGTAAAGTACCATTGAGTATTTTTTTGAAAATATCAGGTCTGATAATGAACTGAGCTTGTTCTTCCGCTAAACGGCCAAGACGCAGTGCGAATTTACGTTTGTGTCTGAGTTCGTTAAAAAATTTAGTTGCCCATGCATAATCATCAGTTTTTGATAAATCAATTTGTCGTTTTAATAAAGGATGGTAAATATTCTTTTTGATAGGAGGGCAATCATAGTAAAATACTCTATATAACATTGCTCCAGCTTTTTCTTCTTTGATATGCCTTTTGCAATAATCTTCCAATTCTTTTGCTCGTTCAGATGGAGTTAAATCACCGAATAAGTTATATGCTCGTTTTCTATAGAAAGCCCCATCTACTAAAATAGCAGTTTTAATCATATACATTCTCCTTTGTGTAAAAAAATACCTCTAGGATCATCACTTCCCTTATAGTGGGAGGATTACTGCTAGAGGTATACTATCTTTGTATTCGCAACAATACATTGCGATTAGAACAAAATTTTCACATCACATTTGTGATGTACTATTATAATATACCATTTGCAGTAAAAAATCAATACTTTTTTAGAATATATTCTATTTTATTTCAATAAATTATCAATGCAGATCTCGAAATCCTCATATATTTTTAATTTGAGAGTGTCGTTAAAAGGCACAATCACCGGCGCGACATCTTCCTCATATCGGTATACCGTTGTGCGTTCTCTGGCAGGATCCACAATCCAATACTCCCGAACACCTGCGTCAGTATAGAGCGTATTTTTGGTAGAATAATCCATTTTACGGCTGCTCGGTGAAACGATTTCGATGATAAAGTCTGGTGCTCCTTCACAGCCACGGTGTGAAATTTTGTTAGAATCACAGACAATGCTGATATCAGGCTCCACATAATTGGAATCATCATCCTTAATAAAAACAGCAAATGGAGCAGGATAAACTTTGCAATTACCGCCTTTTCCTTTGATATAATTTCTTAGAGAGGCGGAGAGTTCCATTACTAATTCCTGATGTAATGGAGACGGTGGTGCCATGTTATAAATTTGTCCGTCAATCAATTCCGCTCTCTGTCCATCTGGAAGAGCATAGATATCATCAATTGTATGTGATGTTGTTTTTAATAATGGCATACTTTCATTTCCTTTCTTCAAATAATTCATTTAACAGAATTGGTGAGTGTACCGTCTCTGTTGGCACAGGGGCGGTATTTTTTACGCCTATGCTGCTTTGTTATAATCAACTACTGCAAACTCGGTCAGCATAGTAAAACCTGGCATCTGAAATATTTATTATTCGTTTTTTAATATTTCTAGTGTTTGTCTGTATTCAGAGGCAGCCGGAATCTTGGTGAATTCTACTGTATTATTATAATTACTTTTGACAATTGATTCAATTTCGTCAAGTGTAACATTAAAAAATTCTTTTCTCAAATTAACTCTATTTACGCTACGTTTTTCAAAATATTTATGAAGTGTTGCTTCAAGTTCAGGGGCGTTATCCGAAAAAATCATAGCATGCACATCGAATTCAAAAGGAACAGATGCACTACTTAATTCTTTTATTCTATCCATTGGTTCTAAACGTCTTGTCATGCCAATTTTATAAATGTCTTTTCCAAAAGAACCTATGTTAGAAATAACATATACAAATCCGGCTTTAGCATTCGCTTCGCGTTCAAGAATAGTTTCTTTATCCTTTTCTAATAAAGATAATTTTTCTTCGAGTTCACTAATTTTATTTATATAAAGTTGTTTTTCTACATCATTTTGTGTTTTTTGCAAATAGGACATTAGTTTCTTAATCTCATTATTGCATTGTGTTTGATCTTTGGTAATCTTTGCCTTTTGGCGTTCGATCTCACGTCTTACCTTTTCTTCTTCAAGCATTTGTTCTTTTATTGCTTTCTGCTGATCTCGCTCACGTTCTTTTTTTATTTCGAAAGTATAAGCAAGGTTTAGCTCCTCTAATTTTAATTCCAAGAGCTGTTTATCAATGGAAATACCATCAACACTAAAAATTTTATTTAGAGATTCAAAAGATGCAGAAATTTTCTTACGCATTGCATCAATATTTTTAACGGACAAATTCATTAAAATATTGTCACATTCGGAATTGAAACATCTTAATATCTGTTTACTATTATCGCGTATTACTTTGCGAGTTCCTTTAGATGAAATATGAAGAGCGGATTCGCTCTGAACCAATTCTTTTTCTGTCTGCTTTAGGATCGCAAGTTTGTTTTTACATTCCTCTGAAGTTATACCAGCGTAATCTGAGAAATTATAATGAGCAACAAGAGTATTAGATTCAAGCAAAGATAGTTCTTCAGAAAGCTGTTGATGTTCAGATATCAAGTGATTTAGGGAGGAAGTAATACTTGCTTTTTTCTCACTGAAATCTTTTTCGAGCATTTCTGTTTCGTTTAAATATTCATTTTCTAAATGTTGCATTTTATTTTTATATTTCACAGATAAAGCATTTGTTTTATCAACAAGATCATCATAATTTCCGTATTGATCTTGTAATTTTTGGAATTCTTTATTTTGTAAAATAAGTAATACGATACCAATTATTATCGGAATGCCATAAATGAACCATAGAAAGAACATAAGGCAAATGAACCAAGTTTTAAGATACCATTTTTTCATAAGCTCCTCTTTTCTGCCCATACATTACACCACTGGATTTTATATAAACGCAGAAGCGAATATATCATTTAAAGTCTTTCATCCTTAATTCAATCATCCTTTTTGAATATCCAAACAATCTGGAAAATTGATCCGTAGTAAAATCCAGATGGTCTTCGATATCAGAATCTTGAATAAGTAGATTTAAAGCGAAACGGTCAGCTTCCGTTTCAAATTTGTTTGTCACAAAATTTGTTCTCGTATCCATAAATATAGCGTTGCTATCTTTATGTAAGAACAAATGGCCAAGTTCATGAGCAATCACAAATAATAGTTCATTTTCTGGCAATCGTTCATCCACATATATAATGTGATTCCTTTGAAAATAATGGTAAAATCCTCGAACACCTTCTAATGGATGTCGCACAAGGATTATATCCATTGCTTTTACAATCTCAAGTGGATTTCTTGTGCCGTACTTTCGAACGATTTGATTTACTCGTTCTTTAATGTCCATAAGTATCAATCCTTTTTATACTTTTTAGGTGTGTACTTTTCTTTGTTTTTCTTCTTTGCTATTTCCATGCCTATTTTCATCGCCGACAGTATAGAGTCAATAGCTTCTGGAGATGCCGGGTCCCCATTAAACATGAGTCCATCCTGCTTGAGCAGTTGCTCTGTGTTGGCAAGTATGTCCTTAATATCTTTTTCGTCACGAGGCTTAAGTACTGGATCAATATCTGGTTTTTCATTACCAGTCATAAGATAATCGACAGTCACTCCAAAATAGTCTGCGATTTTTTTCATGGTGTCTGATTTTGGTGTAATTTTTCCAAGTTTCCAGTCACTTAGTGTTGATTGCGATACTCCTGTTTCTTTACTAACTTTATACGGTGTTACTCCGTAAGTTTGTAGTAATTTACTAAAAATCTCATACATTTTTTTGTCCACCTTTCACAAATTCAAGACAAATACTAATAAAAAGCGGATTACATGTTGACTACTCCGCCATTACGTAGTATAGTATGAGCATACCAAGTATTTACGAAGTACTTGGAGATGCTACGAAAATATGTATTATTTTGCTTGACAATCGAAGTATATCACATTTCCGTAGTAAATGCAATAAACCAAGTCATGAAAGGTGGTGTGAAAATGTACGAAAAATTCTCAAAACTATTGTATAAAACTGACAAAACAGCGTATCAAGTATCAAAAGATACAGGGATTGCTCAATCGGTATTATCCGATTGGAAAAGAGGTAGGAGTAAACCTAAAGCAGAAAAACTAAAAATTCTAGCAGATTACTTCGGCGTAAGTGTTGAGTATTTCTTGGAGTAGGAAGGATTGATAGGAAGTGAGAGAAGTGGATGCGATGAAAAGTTATAGAAATGCAGAGCGTTTAGCAAAGGAAATTATAGAAATGTGTACAGAAAAAGGAATCACATTAAAAGAATTACAAATGCTAAAGACCGCCCTGCCGATTGCGATTGATCAAAAGGTAGAAGAATACCTATCGAGGGAAAGATTATCGTAAATCACTCTTACCCTCTTCCATAGAGTTGCGAATTTGATTTAGCAAACTTCTGTACTTCATACCATACTCAAAAGCATTCGATTCACTGATTTCGATATTTTGTTGTTGGTAATAAAGGACAGTAGCGGCAACGGCTAAATCATGAGTACGTTGTTCTAAACTGATTTCATCGTACATATTATCACTCCTTTCGTAATACTCGGTGCTGCAACACCTGTAATTACAGTATAGGAGACAAAAGAGTAAAAGACAACAGATACGAAGTTTATTGAAAGAAGAATGTTAGGGAACATAGGTGTAAGTATTGAGTATTTCCTAGAGTAGAAAGGTTGGATAGAAAAACAGATGTTATTTGAAAAAGGAAAGTTTATTTATTTAAAAGAAGGACCTATTTTAGAAGTCATTTATGCGGACGAAGAAAAAGCAGTATGCTTAAAAATGCGAGGAAATGAAGATGAAGCTTCGTACACTGGGATCAGCGAGGTGATTTCAAACAAGAGAGAAGACTATAAAGATTTGTCATGGATCCGAATGGGAAGCAAACCTAAGGAGATTGCAGGAAAATATAGGTGGAGTCCCATTCAAGAATTCCATGAGTATAGGTTTAGTTAATTTCGTGACAGTAGATCTGAAAAAAAGGCTGATGGACAACATACATAGGACAACCAACCTGCATACATAATAGCGAGGTGATGATTTTGATCGTAGAAACAGTAAAAGTAAAAAATGCAACAATCCGTGTACACGATGACTGTTATGCAGAACGAACAGAAGAAGAGGTGAAAAGCCTGATAGACGGATGCTGCAGGATCATCCAGGAGGCATTATTACGAAAAGAGAAAACCGCCTGAAGGCGGGGGAAGGTGGACAAACATATGAAAAACAAAAGATTAACCATACAGCGAATCGATAAGTTTATAAAGGAACTAAGCTTGACCGAAAGAGTAAATGGCTACTCGGAACAGCAGAAACAGCATGCGATTGCCTGCTTAAACAATTACTGCAGGGAGTTGGAGTATCAAGGAAGAAAATCAGTAAAAATCAAAGGAGCAACCAATGGATCAGAGAATCTTGAACATGACGGCAGGACAAGTCATTGAGTACAGCAGGCTTGTCAGCAGAAGAGAGGAACTGCGGCAGTTTCCGGAAGAGGAAGAAGCTGTTGCAGAGTTGAAGCTAATCGAAGAAAGGATCAAAGAACTTGGATTTGAATGAAGAGAAGGAGAGGAAACAGATATGGATCATTCGCTGGCAATCCGGAAAGATCCGGAGCGAGTATGGGACGTACCAGGAAGCGAAGCAGGTAGCAGAAGAGATCGGGGGAGAGTACATCATCGTATGAGTTTCCGGAAGAGAAGACAGCTTCGGTATGCAGAAGAATTACTGAGGATCCTGGAAGCCACATTGGGAATCTGTGCAGTCATGATGATGGGAACCGGATCATTATGGATCGGAATGATCCTTCTGACAGCGGGATTAGAACTTAGCTGCAGGTACATAGAAAAAAGCGTAAAAAATTAGTGCACCTGCCGCAAACAGATGCACCGGATATTTTGCCAATACAAACAAAATAAAAGTTCATTTATATTGTACACCTGTATTGGCAAAATGTCAAAGAAAATGAGAGCAAAAAGCTCCCGTTTTCAACTTGATAAGAATATTAAACTTAGGAGCAAAACAGGATGTATAAACGAAAGAGTTATGACCTGGGAGACATCAGAGAAGTGATGGAGTATCACAATGGAAGATATGGTGCTCCGGGAATGCCAAGAGAGAAAAAGAAGAAAGCCACACCGGAGCAGATCAGGAAGGTGAATCAGTGGAATAAAGAACGAAAGTGTTGGAGAAAGATGAAGCTGAACTTTCAGGAGAATGACTACTGGGTGACATTGACGTATAAATTGGAGAACCGGCCACAGGACATGAAAGAGGCTGCCAAGGATTTTGAACGGTGGAGAGATAAGGTAAGAAGACAATACAGAAAACGAGGAGCAGAGTTGAAATGGATGTTGCATACCGAGATTGGAAGCCGGGGCGGCGTCCATCACCACCTGGTCATCAACCGGATTCCGGATGCAGATCTGATCATGCGCAAAGCATGGGAAAAGGGAGGCGTCCACATCGATCTGCTGTATGACGAGGGAGGCTTCCGGAAGCTGGCCGAGTATTTAAGTAAAACCCCGGATGAGGAGAACAAGATGAAAGAAAGCCGGTACTCCTGCAGCAAGAATTTAAAGATTCCAGTGGCGGAAGAAAAGGTTTACAAAAGAAAAACATGGAGTGACGAGCCGAAACCGCCAAAAGGCTATTATCTTGACAAAGAAACATACCATGAAGGAATCAATCCGGTAACAGGATACAAATACCGAAGATACATCCTGATCCGTTTGAACAGGAGAATTTGATATGAAAGAGGTAAATATTTACATAAGGACAAGCCTGACAGGTCCATGTATCAAAGATGGAAGATGGGCGGCAGCAATGGAATGTCAGACAAGCAAAGGACCGGCGGTCAAAGGAATTTGCGGGGAAGAGCAGGAGACGACCTATTATCGACTGGTACTGCTTGGAATCGTGAAATCCTTGAAAATACTAAATGCACCGTGTCATGTGACCCTGTATACGGACTGTATTTTTATCAAGAACATGATCGAAAACGGGAAGCCGGAGCAGTGGAAACGGGCGGAATGGAGAAAACCGTCTGGGGAAGAGGTGAAAAACCTGGAATTATGGCAGCAGTATCAGGAACTGGAAGAACGGCATGAAATAGCCGTCAGATTTAGTAAACATCACGATTACGTGGAAAATTTAGAGGGATTACTGGAGGAAAAACAGAATGTTTGATGTATTTGGAAATTTTGATTCCGTAGAAGAATTGAATGCATGTGCAAAAGGACTTTTGGAGGAGCAGGATCTGGAGCATTTAAAAGTACTGGCAGAGGAAAATGGGATTCCGGATGGAATCCGGGAAGTGTATGAGCAGCATTTATCAGAAGAGCTGGTAGATTTAGTAAATGCGGCCATCGGAAAGCTGCAGGTTGAGTTAAAGGAGGAAACAGACGGGATGCCGGCAGGAGAGATCGTCTCGTATCTGTCTATGAGATGTTTTGAAAAAGAAGCTCTGGCCAGAGCGGTAAGGAGAAAGAACCGGACACTCAAAGAATGTCTGCAGAATATCCGAAAAGAAGCGGAAAAAAGAGTCAAAGAAAGAAGAGGGGCACAAATGGTGGCAATGCCGGATCTGGAAGTATTTGCCATGGCAGAAGAATACTATCTGGAGGCGGAGAAATGAGACGAGGAGAGTTATTAAAGCTTCCGGAGTTAAAAGCAACAGAAACGATGCGAGAGACAGTCAGGGAAGATCAAGGGGATCAGGTACTAAGATGTGGAAGAGCGCCTGTGTGGAGCGCAACATATTATTGGTTCTATCGTGCGAAGAAGACAGACACGGTTTTAGAGATCGATGTATTTACAAGAGATATGATCCTGAATGGCACAACATATCCAAAATACCGGGTATTCCTTTTGGGAGAAAACAAGTACTACACTTACGACAATCTGTGTGAGAAGTGGAGAACGGCAAAAATAGATAACTTAAGTTACATGGAGGGGTGGGGCGAGATACAAGAAGGGTACTGGTACGGTGATAATAAAGTATGGATACGAGAAGAGGACCGAAAACGGATCACAGAATTTTGTCACAACGGAAAGGAAGAGCCACGTGCAGCAATCGCAAGATGGCAAAGCTATAGTAAAGGACGAAAAGAGATTGATGAAATTGATTCTGAGATGGCGCTGGTGCCGGAACTGCCGAAAGATTTTGATGATTTTGTAGACAGGGAAGTCCTTCCCCAGTACTTGTTTTATGATGCCGGAAGAAAAGTAACAAAAGGGCATTGCACACATTGTGGAAGAGAAGTGAAAATCCGGAATCCACACTATGGAGACGCGGGAGAATGCCCATCCTGCAAGCATCCTGTTACCTACAGAAGCCGAAAGAAAGGCGGAAATGTCAATGCAAGAGGGTATGCAGGGCTCCTGCAGAAAACAAAAGAGGGATATGTATACCGATATTTTGAGTGCTATCGGAAATTCAGGAATGGACAAAAGGAAAACGGCGGGCACTGGGAGCTGATACGGATCACGTATGACCGGAATTTAAAAAAGATTCATGAATTTGAATATGAACAGTATAAGCAGACAGACTGGGTTCGGTGGTGTTACAGAGACGGATGGAGATATTATAAAGTGGTAGAGCATGAAGCGATCATTTATAACCGGAATCTCAAACAGATCTTAAAAGGAACACCGTTTCAGTATTCTGCAATGGAATGTTTTGTGAAACGTGGGAAATATCGAGAAAAAATGTATTTGGATCAATATATAGATGGATACCGGCGTATGCCTGGAATCGAACAGCTGGTAAAGTGTGGGTTTTACAGAATTGTCAAAGAAAAGATGCAGGGGTACAACACAGGATACTTAAAGAAGAAAGAACGGTCCTGCAAAAAGATATTAGGGCTCAGCAGGGAATATTACCAGCTGTTGGCTGGAAAGAATCCAAGTGTAAGGGAATATAACACCACTTATGAAATGCAGGAGAAGGGATTACATCCAACATGGCGGCAGATTCAGTTTTTTGCAAGGCTTCAGAGAAAATTCACTAGATACATCCGGTATACCACCATTCACAAGATGGAACGGTACATCAAAGAAGTGTTAGGAGAAGACAAGAGAGGAGCCGTGGACTATCACGATTATCTGAAGATGGCAGAGGAACTGGGATACAACATGAGAGAGTCGTGGATCTTATTTCCGAAGAATTTAGAACAGCGTCATGAAGAGTTGATTGAAGAGAGCAGAGAACGAGAAATAAAAGCAAAAGAGGATTTGGACAATAAAAAAGACAAAAAGTACGAGCAATACAGAAAGAGGGACAGTTATCTGGAAATGGAAACAGAACAATTTTTATTGAGGCTTCCGAAACGAATCCATGAAATCCGACAGGAAGGAAATGCCATGCATCACTGCGTCGCCACGTATATTGACCGGGTGGCAAAAGGAGAGACAACGATTCTATTCCTGCGAAAGAAGCAGGATCCGGAGACACCGTTTTATACCATGGAGGTAAACAATGGGGTGATGATCCAGTGTCGGGCAAAATATAACGGAGACATGACAGAGGAAGTCAAAGAATTTGTTGAGCTATTCAAAAGAAAGAAGTTGAAACGTACAGAAAGGAAAGCTGGATAGATGGAAGAATTACAGACAATCAGTACACTGCAGGGAGTAGAAATTGCATTACGAAAAGAACTGGAACATATAGCAGAGGGATACATTAAAGTCGGGTATCTCTTAAAAAAGACCAGAGATGCAGAGTTTTATAAAGAGAAGGGGTATGCAGATGTTTTTGAGTTTGCAAAGGAAACCTTCAATATCAGCAGGACGTGGGCAATTCGGTTCATGCAGATCAATGATACATACAGTATTGATGGGAACAGCCCGGAAATTCAGGAGAAATACCGGGGATATGGCAGCAGTAAGCTGTCTGAAATGTTGGCATTGCCGGAAGAAGTGCGGGAAGTGGTACCAAGAGATGCCACGGTACGGGAAATCCGGGAAGTAAAAGAAGTTATCCGGGAAACAGAAGATCGTTATTCGCCGCAGATGAGCCTGTGCGACATCGCACCAGAAGAACACCATGGAAGCTGGACGGAAACGTTAGTGTATGAATTTTTCAAAGGAGAGGGAAAAGGCTGCTTTGAAAAAATGGCTAAATGGATATGGGCTGACGAGCCAAAAGAAGCAAGTACGATCAACCGGGAGATCATGGGAATTGTGGCTCCAACAAAATTCCGGATGTTTCGGATGCAATTTGCAAATGCACTATTCAGTGAATTTCAGATTCGGATCATGCCATACAACGGCAGGGGAGAACCAGAAGAGATGAGCTATCTGGAGTTGGCCAAAACATTTGAACAGACCTTTTATCCGGAAGGCAGGAAGACTTCTGATTCAGAAGCCTATGAAAGAGTTTATCAGGTGCCGCTGAGAGAAAAGAAAGAGAGGGAAGTCTTAAAGACGGAACCATTAAAGAAAAAGGCAGAACCTGCAAAAGCACAGGAAACTTTGGAAGAGCCAAAAGAAACAGAAGAACAGATTCAAGGACAGATGGAAGTGGAAGATTATCCGGAACTGATGCCGGATGCTCCGGTTATGAATCTTCCGGAAGAAGAAAAACAGGTACATGAGATCACAGAAGAGGTGGTTCAGGAAGGGGAAGTCATAGAAGACATCTTAAAATCCGGGGATCCGGATAAAATCATCCAGCTTCTGAAGAAAGAATTTGCATGGCCAAAAGGCGGATGGGACAACTGGAAAAAGAAAGTGATTACTTTATGAGTATTGATTATAGTGATATGGCGTTTCCTAAGCCGAAAAAGAAGAAAAAGAGAATCAGCCATCCGAAAAGTATTTTGAACACAGAAAAGGGCGTGTGCTATCTCTGTGCCAATCTGTATGGAGACTATCGGCAGCAGTATACGGAGGAACACCATGTATTGTTTGGATCCGGGATGAGAATTCTATCGGAAGCCGAGGGATTGAAAGTGTATTTGTGTGAACCGCACCATAAAAGCGGGAAAGAAGCTGTACATAATTGCAGAAAGACAAGAGAACTGCTTTGCGAGATCGCACAGAGGGAATATGAAAAGTCACACACACGGAAAGACTGGATGAAGATCAGCAAGAAAAATTATCTGGATCAGCAAGAGTTGATGAAAGAACCGCAAAATGAAAAGCAGAAAGAAGGACATCCAGGATTCCAATTTTTATAGCATCTCCGGCCAAGTGCCGTGAAGATACAACAGCAGGTACGTCACAAAACCTGTCGTAAGCCATTACATTATCTCCCAGATAACTCTGGGAGAGGAAAGGAGCATCATGTTTATTAAGACGAGCATATTTAAGAGAATATTGAAGGATGCATGGAAAGGTGCAGGACTCACTGTAGGAAAGAAAGAGGAAATGTACTTCATACAGGGAGCCTATTGGATATTATTTGTATATGAGAAGGACTTTACAAGCAAGAATAAGGCAGCAGTCATTGAACTTGTGGGGGATCTTCCGGAAGAGGGCGAAGTATACAGAGCCTATGAAAAAGGAGAAAAGCAGTATGAACTAAAAGTAAGGGATGAGTGGGAATACAAGAAATGGTTATCAGCCAGAGACCGGTATGGGGATACAGAAATCAAATACAGGGGAATGGCAGTGTTACAGAATGTAGAGACAAAAGAGATGAGTTACATACCAGATCAAATTCTGGAATTGGTAAGCCTATCCGAAACAGGTGAGTATGAAGACTTTCCGACAGGACCTATGGGAATGGGATATTTCGTCCTGTGGGTAAATGAGACTGGAATGTTATTGACTGTAAAAACACCGGCAGATGAAGAGAGCAATGGCGGGAAGATTTTAAAAGCATTAGCCGGGCTGGAAATGGAGTAGAAGATGGAAGAGAACAACGTAAAGATCACAGGAAAAATCGTAGAGGAACCAACATATTTGCTGACTGCAAGGGGCGGCAGGAAAATTTATACATCGATTATAGAAATTATGCGGACTAGCGGAGTGCTGGATGTGATACCGATCCAGGTACCGGAAGAACTGGCAGGAGAGATCTGGGATCATGTAGGAGGCAGAATCACGCTCTTTGGAGAATACCGATCATACAATGAAAAGGATGGAGAAAGAAATCATTTGAAATTGTATGTATTTGTAAAAGGAATCAGCGAAGCTGGTGAAGCGGATCAAAACAGAATTGATCTGATTGGATATATCTGTAAACAGCCGCTCTATCGAGAGACACCACTCGGAAAAGAAATCACGGATATTTTAATTGCAGTAAACAGGAAACACAGAAAAAGTGATTATCTCCCGGCAATTTGCTGGTATTCGAACGCAAGGCTGGCAGCAGGGCTTCCAGTCGGAATAAAAGTGAGAGCCATGGGAATGATACAGAGCAGGATTTATGTAAAAGGCGACAGCGAGAGAACAGCTTATGAAGTCTCAATAAGAGAAATGGAAGTGATCGAGTAGTGGAAGGTTACGAGAAATACGCATCCAGGATACAGGAACTTTTATTTGACGGGATGGATGTGCATGAGGTGTGGGTGTACATGAAAGTTATGTTCCAGATTGAGAAAAATGAGATTTGTTTTCGGGCGTATCTGGAGAGATCGGGACTGATCTGGTTTGCGGAAGCGGGCAGCAGAAGACAGGTCAAGGTACCGGATCTGCTGGAGACAAAGAGAAAACTGGAAATGAATCGAACGAAAATTTCAAAGCCGCTCTGTAAATATCCGGATTGTTTCCGATGTGTATATCCGGATTGCACATGTAATGAAGGCCTTACGAAAAAAGGGAATGATGAACTGGTTCGGGAGTTGGCGAAGCGATAGGGGAAAAAGATTAATGGATGAGGAAAACACGGAGAGGAAAAGAAGTGATTTTTGCGTATGTACATTGCCGAGAATGCGGAATTGCTACACGTAGTTACGCTTTAGAAAGAACAGCAATTGAAGTTTGGAACAGGAGAGTGAAAGAATGATTTTATTTTGCCCTGATTTAACGGGAAAAGAAGAGGTAAAAGCAATGCTTATTGGCAACGGCGATTTTGTTAGACCAGTATTAAATCCGTGTATTAAAGAGCGATGCGTAGCGTACAAGGATGGAAAGTGTATGAAATACGACAATGAAGTGGAGAGGGAAAGTGGAAGAACGAACATTTGAAGATATCCTGTATATGATTAAAAGATCGTGCGACAAGAATTTTTATAAAGGCACTGATTACGATGGATTAAAACCGGAGATTGTAAGATGCGCCACAAACATTTACATAGAGCAGATGCGACAGAACGGAGGAAAAGAAGATGAATAGAGAAATCCTTTTTAAAGCAAAGAGAAAAGATAACGGCGAATGGGTGGAAGGTCAGTACGTATATATTACCAATCCGCTAACAGAAGATGGTAAACCGATAAAACATCTGATTTGTAACGGAACTAATATATTTAATGACTTGATTGACCCCGACACCCTCTGCCAGTACACCGGACTTACCGACAAGAATGGTAAGAAGATTTGGGAGAATGACCTTTTAGGACACAAACTGAATCGCGTTGAATTTTTAAATGGAACATACTGCATAAATGGAGATAGATCTTTATTTTTCGAAGCGAACACAAATGAAGTCATTGGCAATATTTTTGACAATCAAGAGATGTTGGAGGTGGAATAAATGTCTATTTATAGAGAAGTAACAACAGAAGTTTACTGTGATGTATGTGGAGAAAAAGTTATAGGATGGAATAGTACAGGAAATGGAGTGAGTAAAATATGGGCGGGATATTTTGCAAGATTAAGGGGTTGCACAGTAGGGAAAAAGGTAGTGTGCAAACAGTGTCGAATAAAGAAACGTATAGAAAAATGCAATCTACAAAAGAGGTATGGATGCGTAGAAAAAGATGAGAACGGTGCTTGCTTGGGGATTGGTGAACAATGGAAAGAGGAATCTATGGAGCAATGCAAACACTGTATTGCGTACGCTGCTTTTGACTGGGAAGAAGAAAGGAAACGGTTGAGCAAATGAAAAAATATAAATGCAAGAAGTCTTTTTATGTAGATAAATACGATGATGATGGATTTTTGATTGAAAACGATGGAATGGTAATTGAAGAAGGGAAAATTTACGAATTAAATGAAAGTGAGTACATGATGATTGGTGGGAAAGACCATGTTCATCTTGACTCTATAGATGATAGTTCGTGGCTAGAAATCACGAATGATGATTTAGAAGAGTATTTTGAAATGTTGGAGGTGGAGTGATGAAGATATATGATAAATCAGAATTAACGGGATTCTTCGAAGTAAAACCTACAGCTCAACCGCTCGCAGAAACAAAAGAGAATGTATATATTGGAGATATTTTAAGGATTGATTGTAAATTATATAGTGTTTGTATGGTGGCAGCGAGAAGTAGATATGCTGTTGTGAATAAACTTAATATCATAGAATTTCCTGATAATCCGAAAGAACAGGTAGGAACAAATGAAATTGTATGTCCTTATTGTCTTGAACAAACAGAAGGATTCGAAATGGATGATAGTGATGATGATTACGAATGTCCTTGCTGTGGTAGTCGTTTTTCATATCAACGGGAAGTGATAGTTGCATATAATTCTCAACCGATTTCAAAGAATGAAAATATTTTGGAGATGGAATAAATGAACGTACTAGAGAAGATTTTGGAAGAGATTGAAGATCATGCGATAGAGTTTGAATCATTCGGAATGTGTGATGATTATGTAAGTGTTGGTTGGGCAAAAGAAATCATCCGTTCTCACATGGACGATGTCCCGAAGTGTGGAGAATGTAGCCGTAGAAAATGGTATCAGATTGGATATGAAGATGGGAAGAAAAATGACGGTTGGATCCCGGTAGAAGATAAACTGCCAGAAGAAAAAGGATGGTATCAATGTACATGTTCTGATAAAGAAATTTGGAACGATGATATAGTTAGAGACCTATACTATTATCCAGAAATAAAAGAATTTGTAGATAATATCAGATATGAAGCTAATGGATTAAAAGATATTGAAAAATATTATTGGACTAAATATGTAACCGCATGGCAGCCACTACCAGAACCATACAAGGAGGGATAACATGGACATCACAATCATAATCGCATTTCTAGCCCTGTATTACATCCTGGGGCTGGGGGCGGTCATAGCATTTAGAGAAACGGGGATGGAAGAAGTAAGATTGGAGAAGAGAGACTATTTGGCTGCGGCAATGTTTCCGCTGATGTTGCTTGTAGCATTTACAGGATGGATAGTAGAGAAGATAGTGAGGTGACGGCATGAGAAAAGAAACCATGAAGCGCAGAAAGGAGACGGCGGGAGTCATCCGAAAGATTGAAGCGTACACTATGGCAACGAGAAAGCCCTGCGAGACAGCTTTAAAGCAACAGGAACATAAAGCCTTTGCCTGTGATTTTAAAAGGGCTGACAGAACAAATACGGACACTCTAGAATACATAGCAAGCAAGTACAACATCAAAAAGCCAATTCCGGGAGGTGATTGAGGTGGATAAGAATATAATCTATGAGTACATGGATGCGAAAGCACTTGTGAAAGAGACAGAGGAAGATATCAGACGGCACAGAAGAAAGACGATCGTACAGGACAAGGTGACAGGCAGTAATCCGGAGTTTCCGTACCAACCGCAGAGCTTTAATATCTCTGGATGTGTAGAGAACACGGTGAATATAGACGAAGAGGAACGGTTGTTGGAAGAACGAAAGCTGAACGCAAAGCAGATTAAAGTAAAAGCAGAGCGAGTAATCAATAAAGCTCCGGTAAGGATACAGAGGATTATCCGGTTTAAGGTTATGCAGGGGCTGACATGGGATGAAGTGGCTGCGAAGATGAAAGGAAATTGCACAGGAGATAGTGCAAGAATGGAATTTCAGAGGTGGATGAAAGAAAAATAAAAGTTTGTTCGTTTTGTTCGCATTGTTCGTTTTAACTATTGTATAGTATAACATGGAGTTAGAAGAAAGACTCCAAAAGCTTTCCAAACAACATTCGGAACACCGCCGGACTTTTACCCTTTCTCGTCTGGCGGTGTTTTATGCCGTGGCAAATGTAGGGCAGACAGGTTCGACTCCTGTACACGGCTGTTGTGACATGTTGCTGCATACCGGGAGCAGTAGAGTCACATGTGATATCACAAAGCGCAGATATCCGCAGATCTGCAAAAACAAACAAGTAGACAATATGTCTATATTTAGTGTAATCAGCGTACCTGAGTGCGGATAGGGTAAAGGGTGTCAATAAAAGGCATCCTGATCGGACATAGCTCAGTCGGTTAGAGCAGCAGCCTTATAAGCTGTGTGTCACGGGTTCGATTCCCGTTGTCCGGATTGTGGACTACTGCAAGTTACTCCTTGTGTTAGAGAATCCAGTAAAGTTGCCAAGTTACGTATTTTTGCAGTAGTCCTATAAATTAGTCCTATAAATTTTAAAAACCTCTGAGAAAAGTATTGAAATATGGTTAACCATATGATATTATATACTTGTAAGGAGGTGAGATACAGATGAGCAAAAAGAAACAAAAGAAAAAAGAGAGCTTGCCAAGATTGATAATCGAATCGTTAATCGCAACTGGAGCGCTGTTAACTGGGATTGCAAATCTTATAGAAGCTCTCAAGTAGGGAACGGGGCGAAAGCCCCAACCCTTAATAGAAGTATAGCTCATCTGGGGAGAAATGAAAAGAACTAAATTTAGAGAATTGTTTTTAGTGTTTGCAATCGTTTCTTTTGTGGCATCTGATAAAAACATCTATTCAACCATTTTTCTTATTTTAGCATCTATTTACTTATTGATGGATGTAGTACCAAGATTATGGAAGGGGTGGAAGAAATGCCGGTAGGTAGCCCAAAACCTCAAACGATTGCATCGGAGAAGTATCAAAAGAAAGCAGGATGGATGACAAAGGGTTTCAAGATAAAGCGAGAGTTAGCGGATGAATTTGCAGAAGCATGTGAAACCGCAGGAGTCAGTCAGGCTTCAAAGATCAGCGAACTTATGAAAGGATTCATAGAGGAAGTGAATAGTGAGAAATAGTAGAGAGCATCTGGTGAAAGCCAGGTGCTTTTCTGCGTCCTGAGCAAAGACGATAAAAGGCTCTGGGCAAAAGCCTACACTGTGCGACATCGCACAAATATAGCAGGATAGAGCAGTGGAAGCTCGTCAGTCTCCTTAGCTGAAGGTCGAAGGTTCGATTCCTTCTCCTGCAATTGAGGTGAGAATATGACAGAACATGAGATTGCATTTGTAAAGAAATGCATAAGAGAAAATATCCACAGATTCTATACATGGGGCAAGTGGAAAGCATTGAGAGAACAGGTGTTAAAGCTTGATAAATATGAATGTCAGTTATGTAAGAAACGTGGAAAGTATACAAAGGCAACGACGGTTCATCATGTGAATTATGTAAAGAAGCATCCAGATAAAGCATTGGAAATCTGGTACAGCTTCAGAGGTGAGAAACGGAGAAACCTGATCAGTCTGTGTCATGATTGTCATGAAGAGGTTCATGGATATCGAAAGCAAAAGAAAAAAGAACCGCTGACAGAGGAAAAATGGTAAAGAAGAATCAAATTGTCAGGATACCCCCGGTCGAAAAAATCGGGTTTTAATTTGCCCCGTAGAGACCGGTGGGTGCTCCCGACAAAAGAGATTTCTCGTGCGCGCGTGACGGAGGGGGTGGTATAAGGGCGAGAAAAACAAGAAAAGAATTATTGCGAGTGGAAATTAAAGAGGACCTTCTTGATCAGCTGGCCCGGAATGGAACCACCGGAAAATATTACATTGATCTGGTCGATAAATATATGGACTTCTGGGACCTGGAGAATGAACTGATCGCAGATATCAAAAAGAGAGGTGCTATCGTTGAATATAATAATGGCGGAGGGCAAAAAGGACAAAAGAAAAATGACTCGATAGATCAGAGAATTAAGGTCAATGCTCAAATGCTTAAAATACTGGACAGTCTAGGAATTAAGCCGGTTGGCGATGATTCGGGAGATGATGAAGATGAGCTGTAACATACATCCATATATTCAGGAATGGATTGATATAGTTGAGAAAAAAACATATGCAGTATGCGAAGAGCAGGAGCTGCTTGTTGCGCATGTAAAATGGTGTTTTGAGCATGAAGATATTTATATAGATTGTGATCAGCTGGAGAAATATATCGGGATGTCAAAATACTTCCCGTTTGAAGAAATATTTCCCTGGCAGAAGTTTGTGATCGGACTTCACGATTGCACATATTGGAGAGAATCCGGGCTTCCAAGATGGCCGGATTTATTCTGTATGTTGGGGAGAGGAGCGGGAAAAGATGGTACAATTGCGCTCGAATCAGTGTGTTTAATGTCCCCACATAATGGGATCAGAGAGTACGATGTAGATATCTGCGCCAATAATGAGGACCAGGCAATGCGGCCAGTTCATGACGTGATAAACGCATTTGAACGACCGTCTGTGATAAAGAAATTAAAGAAATTCTTCCGATGGACGAAAGAACAGGTTTTATGCTTGAAAACAAAGTCTATTATGAAGGGAAGAACAAACAGTCCGAAAGGAAAAGACGGACTTCGTTCTGGAATCTGTATCTTTAATGAGATCCATCAATATGAAGACTATAAGAATATAAACGTCTTTACGACAGGACTTGGTAAGAAGAAACATCCAAGACGTTCTTACTACACGACAAATGGTGATGTGCGGGAAGGACCGCTGGATGATCTGCTGGAAACTTCCGAACAGATATTACGAGGTGGCGAACCGGATAATGGGTTATTACCATTTATCTGTAAACTGAATAAAAAGGAAGATGTGGATAAGGAAGAAAACTGGCCAATGGCAAATCCATCGTTGCCGTATCTGCCAAGTCTTATGGAAGAGATCAGGAAAGAATACAGAGAATGGAAGAAAAATCCGAGAAGACTTCCGGCATTTATGACAAAACGAATGAATATTCCGGAAAACGCGGAAGAAATGAGTGTAACGGAGTGGGACAATATCAAAGCGACCAACGTCTTACTGCCGGATCTGGAAAGATGGAGCTGTGTATGTGGAATTGACTATACAAAATTAACAGATTGGGCTTCCGTAGATCTTCATTTCCGAGATGGAGATGAACGGTTTGACATCAGCCATTCATGGATGTGCCTAAATTCGAAAGATATTCCGAGGATCAAGGCTCCATGGAAAGAATGGGCGGATTCCGGAAGACTGACGCTTGTAGATGACGTGGAAATACATCCGTCATTGCTTACAAATTATATACAGGAAGCAAAACGCACCTACAATATCAAAGCTTTAGCCTTGGATGATTTCCGTTTTGCATTAATCGGAAAATATCTGCAGGAAATAGGATTTGATATGAAAGTGAATAAGAATCTGAAGCTGATCCGGCCATCAGACATTATGAAAGTGGCACCTCTGATCGATAGCTGCTTTGTAAATCAATGGTTGCGCTGGGGAGATGCTCCAGAATTAAGGTGGGCCACCAATAATGCAAAACTAATCAGGCATGGAAGAAAACCAGGAAAAGAGGATGATGCCGATATGGGAAATTATGTATATGGAAAAATAGAAGGAAAAAGCAGAAAAACAGACCCATTTATGGCATTTGTAGCGGCGATGACTGTGGAAAACGTGCTGCCACAGAAACGGGCAAAACCAACACCGAAAATACAGGTTTACAGTTATTAAGGGGGTGAACGTAGGAAATTAAGTATTAAAGACTGGTTGATCAAAAAACTTGGAGGAAGCAGTACCACAAGGATCACAGTGGATGACATTATGAAAGATAAAGATGTACAGAGTGCTATGTACGAAGTATATCTGAGAGAGCTGGCTTTCTGGACTTGTGTCAATAAAATTGCAAATGCCATCAGCAAATGCGAATTTAAAACGTATATCAAGAAGAAAGAAGTAAAAGGGCAGGAGTATTATCTTTGGAATTACGAACCAAATCAGAACCAGAATGCAACGTCATTCATGAATAAGCTGATTGGCAAGCTGTACCGGAACAATGAATGCCTTGTAGTAGAAGTAAACAATCACATTTATGTGGCAGACAGTTACAGCAAAGAGGTGCTGGCATTGAAGGAGTACAGATTCAGCGGGATCACATTTGACGGTTACGAATTGTCTGAAACACGGGAAATGTCGGAAGTCATGTTTTTCGAATTAAACTCAGAAAATATGAGGAATCTCACAAATGGGATGTATGAAACGTATTCAAAATTACTGATATATGCGCAGGATGCCTATAAAAAATCAAGAGGAAAAAAAGGAATCCTGAATATTGGAGCAATTGCACAGGAAAGTGAGAATTTCGATGAAACATTCCAGGAGTTGATGAGCACGCATTTTAAGAACTTCTTTGAAAGCGACAGTGCGGTGTTGCCATTGTTTGACGGATACGAATATCAGGATATTTCAGAAAGCGGAAAGACGTATTCTACAGAGTCAACACGAGATATCAAGTCTCTAGCTGATGACATCTTTGAATTTACAGCAAGAGCATTTTCTTTCCCACCGAGTCTGGCCAAAGGAGATGTACAGGATACAGGGAAAGCGATTGATGAACTTCTGACCTTTGTGATAGATCCGCTCATTAAGATGCTGCAGCAGGAGATCAACAGAAAGAGAAACGGATACACAGGATTTAAAGCTGGAAATTATGTGAAGATAGAGACTCTGGCAGTCAAGCATATTGATATTTTTGATATTGCAACTCCAGTAGACAAGCTGATCTCAAGCGGAGCATTTACGATCAATGATATTTTGGAAGTGCTCGGAAAACCGAGAATTGAAGAAGACTGGGCAAACCAGCACTTTATGACGAAAAATTATAGTAAGATTCAAGACCTGCTTGCAGGATTGACGGAGGTGAAAAGTGGGTGAGGCCATTGATTGATGAAAGTATTAGATAAACAGGAAAATTTAAGAAAATGGAGGGCTTTTATGGCAAGCGTAGAACAATTTGTGCAGAATATGATAAACATGTGTAATGACAATTCATATGGCTATCGTCTCGGAGGATGGGGACCAAAGGATTACGATTGTGCAAGCTCCATCATAACAGCATTGCGAAATGCTGGATTTGATACCGGGTCAGCTACATATACAGGAAATATGGCCGCAGAGCTTTGTGCTAGAGGATGGACAAGACTGCCAGTTGGAACCACATTGAACAGAGGAGATATTCTTCTAAATGAAGTGAATCATGTGGCATTATATGTAGGTAATAACCAGCTGGCTGAATTTTCTTCTGATTACGATGGAGTTTCAGGAGACAGCAGCGGAAGAGAAGCGAGTGTGCACGGGTATTATAATTTCCCGTGGGATTGTATTTTAAGATATTCAGGTAAAGATGAAAGGAGAACAACAGTTATGCAGTGTTTTATTCATGTAGGTAATGAAGGTGGAATGAGTTATTTTGATGGAATGGTTATCCGTCCGTTGGCAACACAGAAAGAAATGGATGTAATCCAGGATGTGTACAGAGCAAACAACGGGAAAGATATGCCATCGTTTCAGTGGACTTCTGATCAGTTTAACGACTTTAAAAATGCAACAACAAGGAAATAGCATTTGATCAAAAATGGGAATCATACTAACTCAATATTTTGTTAGGAGATTCCCATTTTATAACGGCTGGAAAGAGGTGAGACAAGGAAAAACATAACAAACTGGAGAATGCAGCCTGTTCAGGCAGAGAACAAAACACTTCTGTACATTTATGATGATGTGACAGAATATGGAGAATTTGACTGGAACGCATGGGAATATAAGGACTCGGAGACTTCTGCAAAATATTTTGCAGAGAAACTGAGTGAAATTCCAGAAGGACAGACAATTGAGCTGCATATCAACTCAAATGGCGGATCTGTAAAAGAGGGCGTTGCTATTTACAATTTACTGAAGCAAAAACAAAACCAGAAAGTCGGGATTGTGGATGGCGTAGCACACAGTGTTGCGTTTTTGATTCTACAGGCGTGTGACACAAGAAAAATGTGCTTAGGCACAACGGCACTGATACACAATATGTGGATGTATTGCTCGGGCAATGCAACACAACTGAGAAAATATGCCGATGATCTGGATGACATGATGGAAACAAACCGGCAAGTTTTTCTGGAAAGGGCGAAGATTGAGGAAAGTGAGTTGATTGAGTTAATGGAAAATGAGACTTACCTCACTCCGGAAAAGGCGCTGGAATATGGACTCATTGATGAGATTATGGGAAAGACAGCAGAACCGGTCAATACAGAAGAGATTCTGGAGAAGCTGTCCGATATGCAAAGACAGTTAAATAGTCAGGAGAGCTTCCGGCAGCAGATTGCAGCAATGCAGAAACCACAGGAAGACAAGAAACCAAGAAAAAACAATGTATTAAATCTTTTTAGAGGAGGCATGATTTAAGGAAAAATTTAGATGTATTAGAAATGGAAAAAACAGCAATCGTACAGAAGATGAATGAGGCAATCACAGCCGGAGATGCAGAGCAGTTCCAGGCAGCGTTTGTGGAGCTGTGCGATAAGATTCAGGAAAGTGTCATAGAACAGGCACGGGGAATCGTAGAAGAAGCAGATCAGAGAATTCTGTCTGAGCGCGGCGTAAGACAGCTGACATCCAAAGAAAAAGAATATTATCAGAAACTGGCAGAAGCCATGAAAGCACCGAATCCGAAACAGGCAGTAGAAAATCTGGATGTGGTAATGCCATATACCGTAATTGACAAAGTATTCGAAGATTTGAAAACAGATCATCCGCTGTTGTCCAAAATCCAGTTTACATCCGTAACAGGGTTGACACGAATGATGATGAATACGAATGGATATCAGAAAGCAGCATGGGGAAAACTTTGCGCAGAGATCATCCAGGAGCTGACATCCGGATTTAAAGAGGTAGATGTGACACTGAGCAAACTGTCAGCATTTCTTCCGGTGTGTAAAGCAATGTTGGATCTGGGGCCAGAATGGTTGGATGCTTATGTGAGACAGGTTCTGTATGAAGCGCTTGCAAATGGATTGGAAGACGGTATCATCAATGGAACTGGAAAAGACATGCCAATCGGTATGACAAAACAGGTGGGAGACTCTGTTACGATCAAGGGTGGAGTATATCCAGATAAAAAAGCAGTAAAGGTTACAAAGTTTAATGATGTGCAGCTTGGAAAATTGGCATCTGTTCTGGCAATCAATGAAAAAGGACAGGCAAGAACCGTAGACACACTGATTCTGGTGGTAAATCCGTCAGATTATTTCAGTAAAGCCCTGCCGGCAACACAGAGACCGGCGCCGGGCGGTGGATATGTAAGTACACTGCCATTCCCAATCGATGTGATCCAGTCTCCGGCGGTAGGAGTCGGAAAGGCTGTATTTGGTATGGCAAAGCTTTACCTCATGGGAGCTGGAATCGAAAATAACGGAAGAATCTTGTATTCAGATGATTACAGATTCCTGGAAGATGAGAGGGTTTACCTGATCAAAATGTATGGTCATGGATTTGCAGTAGATGATAATGCCTTCATGCTTTTGGACATCAGTGATCTACAGCCAGCGCATTATGAAGTGGAAGTTGTTCCAAGTGTAGAAAATGTGGAAAATGCAAATCTTGCAGATTTTAAGGTGGGTGGACACACGCTGACACCAGAATTTACAGAAGGAGAATTGACATACACCCTGACAACAACAGACGCATCAAACACGGTGCAGGCGGTAATCGCAGACAGCACTGCAGAACTGGAATTGACATACAATGACAAACCGATTGCAAACGGCAGCAGAGTTACATGGGCTTCCGGCGCAGGAAATGTAGTAAAAGCAAAAGTGACAGATGGAAAGACAACCAAGACATATCAGGTGACGGTAACGAAGAATGAGGGATAATCATGAGTGATCTTTTAGAAGATGTGAAGAATTTTCTGGATATTACATGGGATATGGATATCAGGGAGCGTAAAAAGCTCTCTGGTATCGTAGAGAGAGGAAAAGCGTACCTTGAGGGCAAAATAAGATTTTGTGATTTTGAAAGCGAAACACAAGAAAAAGAGCTGCTCTTAAATTACTGCATGTATGCAAGAGCCGGTCAGGTAGATGAGTTTATTCAAAATTATAAATCAGAAATCATATCACTGCAGATGCGCAGTTTCCGAAGAAAAGCGGGTGGATGTAATGCCGAGACGTAAGGATACAAAGTTTATCACATTTAACGATGGGTCACTGGATATATGCAGAGTAAAAGGGCGGAAGATTGTAGAGACCAGGCAAGCTGGAATTCGATTCGGATTTCGTACAGTTGGAATCAAACGGTTCTATGAGGCAAAGGTATTATCCAATCAGATTGACGAAGTAGTTGCAATTCTGCCGGTAGAAGACATTTCTACGATGGACATCTGCATAATCGGAGAAAAGCAGTACAAGATCATACAGATTCAGAATAAATACGATGCAACGCCACCTTGTTTACTGCTTTCTTTGGAAAGAGTAGTAACGACTTATGAGGATGTGAGAAACCATGCCGAAAATTAATATTGATCAGTTAGCAATCGAAGTCATGCAGGAGTTAGATGCGTATCGTGAGGATGTACAGGAAGCAGTGGAAAAGGCAGTAAAAGAGACGGCGAAGCAGACAGCTGCGGAATTACGTTCCATATCACCGGAAGGGGATACCGGTGAATATGCAAAGCACTGGAGCTATAAACGAGACAAAAATTTGAGTGGAAGGCACCGCTATGATATGGTGGTGTATTCCAAAAAGCCGGAATACCGGATTACACATTTGCTGGAAAAAGGACACGCAAAGAGGAATGGTGGAAGAGTGGACGGGATCCCGCATATCAAAATTGCAGAAAAGCACGCAAAGGAAATTCTACAGGAAAGGATAGAACGATATTTATGACAAAGGAGAGGATAGAAGCAATTCTGGATGTACTGGAAATTGAATATCGGTATCATCATTTCGAGGAACGTGAGGCGTTGAATCCTCCTTTTATTTGCTGGTTGATTCCGGAAACGAGAAATTTCTCCGCAGATGGGAAGGTATATTTTAAATCAAACAAAGTTGATATTGAACTGTATACAGATGAAAAAGACTTTGAACTTGAAGCGCGTGTAGAAGCGGTATTTGATGCAGCAGATCTCTTCTGGCAGAAAAGTGAACAGTATATTAAATCAGAAAATATGTATGAAGTATTATATGAAGTGGAGGGCTAAGTAAGGAAAGAAAGACAGGCAACAAAAAAGGATAAAGTTAAATTCAATATCCGTAATGCGCATGTTGCGCTTTTGCAGGAAAGTGACACGGGAGAAATCACATTTGATACACCGTTTGCGGTACCTGGATCCGTATCGCTTTCACTGGAAGCGCAGGGAGAACTGACACCATTTTATGCGGATGGAATCAAGTATTATGTTTCTTCTTCCAATAGCGGATATGAGGGAGACTGGGAAATGGCGCTGATCACGGATGAGTTCCGGGAAAAGATTTTAAGTGAATACATTGACAAGAACAAAGTCATGCTGGAGGAAGCGACTGCAAAAGTAAAACGGTTTGCGCTGGGATTTGAAATTGACGGCGATGTGAGGGGAACACGGTTCTGGTTCTATTGCTGCACCTCTACACGTCCTACAACAGAATCCAGCACAACAGAGGAGGCGATTGAACCTACAACTGACACTGTCACAGTTTCTGCATCCGCTGTACAGCTTGGAACAGCTAAGAAAATGGCAGTTCGGGCAAAGACAACAGCAGATACAGCAGATGATTTATACGAAAAATGGTTTGATAAGGTATACATTCCAGATCAGGAAGTATCATAAGGAGAGGTTAGGATGAGAAAAACAATCATAATCAATGGAACAGAATATAAATTCAAAAGTTCTGCCGCAATCCCACGGATTTATCGACTGAAATTTGGAAGAGACATTTTTGTAGATATGCAAAAAATTGAGAAGCAGATCAAAGTTCAGCAAAGACTTAAAGATGAGATGCAGAAAAAATGTGAAAAAGAAGGCACAGAATTTGATGAAAGTGAATTTGAAAGCGGAATTCCGATTGAATCATTGGAGATGTTTGAGAATATTGCTTTCCTGATGCACAAGCATGGAGATACAACTCAGCCGGATGATATCAATGAATGGCTGGATCAGTTCGAGACATTTGATATCTATGAGATTCTGCCGGAAATCATGGATATGTGGAAAGCAGAAAACAAACAGATGTCAGTTTCAAAAAAAAAGAGAGGGAAATAGACCGTGAGGTCAATACCGCATTGTTCATGCTTCGATGTGAACAATGCGGTATTTCTATTTCTGATTTAGACTTGTTAAGCATTGGAATGATCAACGATATGTTTATCGAAATGAAGAATGATGAGTATGATTATCCGAAAATTGCAACACAGGCGGATATTGATGCACTGTAAAGGAGGGATGTAAGGGCAGGGAGCAGAATAAAAGGAATTACCATAGAGATTGGCGGCGATACTTCCAAGTTGGAAAAGGCACTGTCCGGTGTTGACAAAAAACTATACGGTGTAGAACAGTCATTAAAAGATGTCAATAAATTGCTGAAGCTGGATCCCACGAACACGGAATTGCTGAATCAGAAGCAGAAGTTGCTGCAGCAGTCGATCAGTGAAACGAAAAATAGGCTGGAAACTTTAAAACAGGCGAGTGAACAGGCAGCAAAAACCGCCGGAAATTATGATGCTTGGAAAGAGGCGTATACTCCGATTCAAGAGGAAATTGTAAAGACCAACGAAAAAATGGACAAACTCAAAAAGAACATGAAGTCCATGGAAGAAAGTGGTCAGATCGATACAGAAGAATATAAAAAGTTACAGACAGAGATAGACGAATCTTCCAGCAGATTAAAAGAATTAAAGACACAGAAAAAGCAGGTAGATGATGAGTTTGGACATCCGATCAGTCCAGAAGGAATGGATGCACTTCAAAGGGAAATCATTGAAACAACGAATGATTATAAAGCTTTGCGAAAAGAGGTCGGAAGTGCAAATGCTGATCTGGCAAAAGTATCTGCGGTAACCGGAGAGTTTGGAAATAAGGTCAAAGGAGTGGGACAATCCTTGCTGCCGGTAACGGGGGCACTGACTGGTGTAGGGGCGGCATCCACTGTTATGGCAAATAATTTCAACGATGCAATGAGTCAGGCGGCGGGAGCACTTGATAAGTCCATGTCTGAAATGGAAGATCTAAGACAGCTTGCAATCCAGACCGGACAGGATACAGTCTTTTCTGCAACTGATGCAGGAAATGCGATCACAGAACTGGCAAAAGGTGGTTTGACAGAAGCCGACATTAAAGCAGGGGCATTAAAAACTACAATGGACCTTGCGGCATCTTCCGGGATGGATCTTGGAGAGGCAGCAAATGTTGTCGTACAGGCAATGGGAGCGTTTGGTCTGTCTGCGAATGAGTCTGCAGAAGCGGCAAACGCTTTGGCCGGGGCAGCAGCTGCATCTTCTACGGATGTAGAACCTCTCACACAGGCACTGGCACAGTGTTCTGCTGGAGCAAAAAACGCTGGATGGTCTATACAGGAAACAACAGCGGTTTTGGCTCGTTTTGCAGATGCGGGAATTGAGGGAAGCGATGCGGGAACATCTTTAAAAACCATGCTCCAGAGGCTGGCGGCACCAACAGATAGCGCTGCAACAATGATTGAACAGCTTGGAATACAGACAAGAGATTCCAATGGGGATCTCCTTGGAGCTTCAGAGATTGCTGAGGAGTTGCAGAATAAACTTGGAGGTTTGGATTCGGCATCCAGAGATGCGGCGTTATCGACAATCTTCGGATCCGATGCAATGCGAGCCGCTACTGTGATGATGGATAGCGGGACTGAAGGGATTCAGAAATATATCAATGCGGCAAATGATCAGGAAGCAGCACAAAGGCTGGCCAATTCTCAGATGAGTGATGGATCAAGAGCAATCGAGGAATTAAAAGGATCTCTGGAAACCGCAGCGATTCAGATCGGAGATACACTGGCACCAATTGTCCAGAAGGTAGCAGAACTTATTACCGCACTTGTCAATAAATTTTCAGCACTACCGGAAGGCGTGCAACAGGTGATTGTAGTAGTCGGAATTCTGGTTGCAGCATTAGGACCACTACTGATGGTAATCGGCCAGATATCACTCGGGATATCTGCGGTGGCAGGAGCACTGTCGAAGTTGTCTGGAATCGGAGGAGTTGCGACAAAGTTGGTCGGCGGAATTAAAACAGCGGTGACCGGACTACTTGGAATGATAACGGCACATCCTGTAATTGCGGTCATTACAGCAATTATAGCGGCGCTGGTTACTTTGTATAATAAATGCGAATGGTTTCGAGAAGGCGTGAACAGAATTTTAAAGGCAATCAGGGATGGATTTTTTGTAGCATGGGATGGAATTGTAGAATTTTTTACAGAAACGATTCCCAATGCATGGAATGAGATGTTATCGTCATTGCTTGCCAATCCAACGATAAGAACAATCGTAACAACCATTACAGATTCTTTTACGAAATTAAAAGAGAATTTAAATGGGATCTGGAACGGAATTAAGCAACTTGCACAAAATGCATGGGAATTCATCAAAAACGCTACACTTGCACCAGTACTATTGATGATTGATCTGGTGACTGGAGATTTTGAAAAATTAAAATCGGATCTGGAGAATATTTTAAATAATATCAAAAATGCAGTTGCGAATATTTGGGATTCCATCAAGGAGATTACATCAAATATTTGGAATGAAATTAAAAATGTGGTATCCACATTGGTATCTCTGGTAAAAGAAACTGCGATCAGTGGGTTTGAAGCATTACGAGATGGAATTAAAAATGCAATCCGGGAACTTCCGAAGATTGTAAGTGATATTTTCGAAAAAATTGGATCCACAATTTCCGGGTGGATCGATAATGCCTGGGAATGGGGAGCGGATTTTATCAATGGATTGAAAGAAGGGATATTATCCGGAGTCCGCGGGATTGTGGATGCAGTGAAAGGAATCGGAGATAAGATTCGATCCTTTTTACACTTTTCAAGACCGGATGAAGGACCTTTGAGAGATTATGAAACATGGATGCCGGATTTTATCGATGGAATGGTAAAAGGAATCAATGAGAATGTGTACAAGGTTTCCAATGCGGTAAAAAGAGTTGCCAAGACGATGAGTGAGAGCATGTACGGAGGAACTCCGGCTCTGGCAAGTGCTACACAGACTAACATTGTTTTGAACAATAATGTCGGTGTGCAAATTGGAAATCAAAAGCTTGATTCTTATATTGTAGAAACAGCCAAAAAAGGATTTACATCGCAAGTATATAATGCAAAGAGAGGAAGGGGGAGGCGATAAATGTATGAGATTATCAGAAACGGACGGACGAATACGGAAATGGGAATACTTGTAAGAGAGAGACCGCCGATCCCTTCGGCAGAATACAACTACACAGAGGTAAAAATACCAGGAAGAGATGGGAGCATATTCAAAGAAGATGGAACTGTGAGCGACATTACAATCACAGTTCCATTTACATTTGCAGAAAATCCTCAAAGGTGGCAGGAGCGATTTCGGACTGCGAGAAGATGGCTCATGAGAAAAGATGATACAGAATTGATTTTAAGCGATGAACTGGAGTACTTCTATCATGTAAAACATACTAAGATCAATGCGGCAGAACGGCAAGTAAAAGAGGTCGGAGAGTTTGAGGTAGAATTTACGTGTGAGGGATACCGATATCGAACAGATGGAAAAGCAGAATATACACCGGAAGAGGTGTTTTACAATCCATATGACAGATCAAGACCAGTCTATTTGATCACAGGTGAAGGTGAGTGCATCCTGCAGGTAAACGGAAGTCAAATGAAAGCGAATGTTGGCCAGAATCTGGTGATTGATACAGACAGGCTGATGGCATACAGAAAAGATGGAAAATTGATGAACACATCTGTGTATGGAGATTATGCAGAACTACATCTTTTACCGGGAGAGAATACCGTGTATATCTCAAGAGGATTTGATCTGAAAGTGATTCCGAACTGGAGGTGCTTATAAGGATAGAACTTTATAAACCAGAAAATACGGATTATGAACATAACGGTGATATGCCATTACTTCCGGAGAGCGCTTCTGTAAAAGCAATACTAAACGGAAGTTGGAAAGCGGAGATTCAGCACCCGATCGATGAAGAGGGACGTTGGAAGTGGATAGAAGAGGACGCAGTCGTAAAACTGGAGTCATTTAATGGAACACAGTTATTTCGGATCAAAAAGAAAGCAAAATCAGATGCTGGCGTGAGTGCAGAACTGGAACCGGTTTTTATGGATGCGATTGATGATTGTTTTCTGTTGGATATGCGTCCAACGGAAAAAAACGGGCAGCAGGCACTGGACATCATGACCGCACCAAATAAAAAGTACAGTGGAAAATCTAATATCAAAATAATATCAACAGCATATTACCAGACAAAGAACCTGATCGAAGCAATCTGCGGAGAAGAGGAGAACTCCTTCCTGAACAGATGGGGCGGTGAGGTTCTTTTTGATAATTATACGATCACCGTCAATGACCGAGTTGGAATCGATCATGGGGTGCAGGTTTTATACGGGAAAAACATTGCGGAAAACGGGCTGCAGGAAGAGATTGATACCAGTGAGGTCATTACAAGGATTGTACCAAAGGCATATAACGGATACATGATAGAGGGGAATGAACCGTGGGTGGACTCACCACTGCTTGATAAATATCCAACAATAAAATACGGAGTGATCACATTTGAAGATGTGAAGATGAAGGCCGATGCTGCGGAAGATGATGAAGAGAACGGAATCGTGATCTGCAATACACAGGAAGAACTGAACAATGCGTTAAAAGAAAAATGCGAGGAACAGTTTGAAGCTGGAATTGACAAGCCGAAGGTTACGATATCCGCTGATATGGTTATGCTGCATGATACGGAATTGTACGCGGATATCCGGGAACTGGAAGAAGTTTCTATCGGAGACACGGTACATTGTCGTCACAGCAAACTGGATATTGTAACAGATGCACGTGTCATAGAACTGGAATGGGATTGCATCAATGAAGAGGTTGCATCTGTTGTGTTGGGAGACTTTCAATACAATTTCATTGCGGATGTGTCAAGTATGTCAAATCGGATAGAAAGTGCAATCCGACCGGATGGCACTGTGATAGGAGCACAGGTCAACGGCATCATAAACGGAGTGAAAGCACAGTTTCGGGCACAGTCCGACATCGCACAAAAACAGAAAGTACGCGCTGTTTTATTTGAAGATTTGAATCCGGAGTCGGAAACGTTTGGAGCAATGTGCCTTGGTACAATGGGGTTCGAGATTGCCAGTAAAAGAACTGCAGATGGAAGAGACTGGGACTGGTCCACCTTTGGAACAGGACAGGGATTCTTTGCTGATTTTATCACAGCAGGAACAATGCTGGCTGATCGGATCAGAGGTGGAACATTGGAAATCGGAGGATTTGACAATAATAGTGGCGTTGCAAGGGTGCTGGATGCAAGTGGGAAAGAAATAGTCAGACTGGATAAAGATGGAATTTACGCAGAAGGGAAATATATCTGCGATTCTTTGAGCGATAATCGGCGTGTGACAATAAAGGACGGAACAATATTATTTTCAAACAAAAAGGATGAGGGCGTTCTTTGTATGACGTATGTTGGAAATGCACTGTTATTCACCGATGGAAACAAAGAAGACAGCAAAAACTTACTAAGGATCACGAAGGATGCGGTTCTGTTAGATGCGGAAAACGTTGGACCCGGAGTTTATGGAAAGACTGGAACTGCAGTTTTTTCGAATGGGACAAATCTAAGGTTTGAAAAAGGATTTCTTGTGGGCGGAATCACGAAAGAAGGTGATTTCTGATGTCATGGACGATAGGAAACTTTTATCTGACCACAGAGCAGATGCAGGGGAATGCAAGAGAAGTACTAAGTTTTTTTGAACAAAAAGGATGGTCGCTGAATGCTATTGCTGGGATATGCGGCAACATGCAAAGTGAATCGAACATCAATCCCGGAATCTGGCAAAGCCTGCAGGAGGGAAACTATAGTGGAGGTTTTGGACTGGTACAGTGGACACCGGCAACAAATTATACAAATTGGGCAGGTGCGAACGGATATGGGATTACGGATCCAAACGGTCAGCTTACATGGATAGATTCTGTTACAGTTTCTTTTGGTCAGTGGATTGCAACCGATGCATATCCGCTGTCGTTTGATCAGTTTAAGGCCAGCGGAGAATCACCGGAATATCTGGCATCTGCATTTTTGAAAAACTTTGAACGTGCAGGCGTAGAAGTGGAAGCCGAGAGGCGGCAGCAGGCAAGATATTGGTACAACTACCTGAGTCAATATGCAGGAGGATCTGAAAAAATAGAAGCTGCGGTAAACTGGGCGATTCAAATCGCAAATGATAACAGTCACGGATATGATCAGACAAACCGCTGGGGACCGGATTACGATTGCTCCTCGTTATTGATTCAGGCGTGGGAAAATGCCGGGGTTCCGGTAAAAAGCAATGGGGCAACCTACACCGGCAATATGCGGGAAATATTTTTGAATTGCGGTTTTACGGATGTGACAGGGCAGATAAATCTGGCAACAGGATCCGGTGTACAAAGAGGGGATATCCTTCTGAACATCGTAAACCATACTGCAATGGGAATTGGAAATGGACAGGTTGTGCAGGCCAGCCAAAATGAATTTGGCGGAACAACCGGCGGCCAGACTGGTGATCAGACAGGAGAGGAAATTTGGACAACCGGATACTATAACTATCCGTGGGACTGTGTGCTGCGATACAAAAGCGGTGGAGGTGTGTTGCCGGGAGACGTTTACCTCGTTAGGTGGATACCAGGATAAGAAAGAAGGTGTGATATGGAAACAACGACAACTTTATACATTGACGTGAGAAACCCGGGAATTATGCAAACAATCTATGCAGTACAGTACGATTCGGGCAGACTTCTGCGCTGTATGATTTCCGGAATGGCAAAGACAATCAGTAAGGCCAGGATTTATTGTAAGAAACCAAGCGGATCAGAAACTTACACAGAAGGAACCGTGATAAGCAATTATTGCGTCCTGTTCAGTTTGACGCAGCAAATGGTTGCAGAAGTGGGAAATACGGAATGCCAGCTACATTTGATTGATGGTAGCAATGCTGTCACATCATTCAAAGTGAAGATGGAGGTCAGAGAAAACTTAGTGGCTGTATCCGAAATACAGTCAACTAATGAATATCAGGCGCTCGTAGATATACTAAATCGTTTGGAGAAGTATGATCCGATTGAAATTACAACGATTGAAATTGATTCTCTGCAGTCAGGAACCATAGAAAGTGGAAGCATTGCTTTAAACGTGCAAAAGATTTATGCCTCTGTAGGACAGATGAATGCAGGATTTGAAACCGATGGTCTTCCGGAAAATGCGATTGTGATGATAAGTACCGGTAACCCGGATGATGCAGATAATGCCAAGGTTTATAGAAAGGGCGCAACTGGATATGAGTACATGGTAGATTTATCCGGTGCAACAGGGGCTAAAGGAGAGAAAGGGGATCCTGGTCCAAGAGGAGAAAAAGGGATTCAGGGGGATCCAGGGAAAGATGGAACGGGTGTTACTATACTGGGTTCCTATAAAACAGAAGAGGAATTGAACAGAGAACATCCAACAGGAAATGCGGGCGAATCCTATCTGGTAGATGGAAATCTATATGTATGGGACAACGTATCTGGCCAGTGGAAAAATGTAGGACGTATTCAGGGTCCGGAAGGACCGGCAGGAAAAGCAGCAACAATACGGATCGGAACTACTACGACCGGGGAGGCAGGAACAGAGGCGTCTGTTGAAAATTCGGGTACAGAAACAGAGGCGGTATTTGATTTCGAAATTCCCCGGGGTGATTCCGGAGAAGTAACAGGGATAGAGGGGATTCCGAATTCGGATATCGATTCGCTTGGAGGAGGTGCATAAGAATGATAATTGCAGTATTTGATGAATGCTCCAGGCGTGTGGATATCGATGGAAAACTTACACAATGGGATTACGGACAGGTTTTACAGATCTGCGGAATGGAAGTAGAAGAAGAACAAATACAAGTACATTTCACTGACAAATGTACGAATGGTGCATTGGTGGTACTTGGGAAAGTGGAAGACGGTGACATCACAGTCGACATTCCAAATGAATTACTGAAAAGAAGTGGAACAATCCAGGCATATGTATATAAGACTATTCCGGGAGAAGGAAAGACCATATTTGAAATTCGGTTAAGTGTAAAAGCACGAAAAAAGCCAGAAGATTATGAGGCCCCAGCGGATAAACATGCACTGGAACAGATCGTGGAGCGGTTAAAGCAAAAAGGAGACGGGCTGCAGTTAGAGGGGAATCAACTGCAGCTTTTGTCTGGTAAGGATACAATCAGCTCCGTAAATCTGCCAAACAGCGGCGGGACTGTGGAGATAGAGTCGATCACCAATTCGGAGATTGACGAGATTATGAAAGGAGCAGAGTGAAAATGCCAAGAAAAAAAGCAACAGAAGCAGCAGTGATCGCTGCAGAAAAGAAGTACCTGGATCAGGATGGACTTGCACACCTGGTACAGAAAAACGATGCAAGATACGTAAGAAAAGAGGAGGGAAAAGGGTTATCTGCCAATGATTTTACAGATGAGTACAAGCAGAAGATTGACGATCTGGCATATACCAAGATTGCAATTAACAGCCTGACAGCTACAAACAGCAGCAATGAAATCGGCGCGACAGTAACTGCATCTGATGTAACATGGACTTTAAATAAAGAACCTAAGACCCAGAAAATCCAGTTTGCAAGCGAAGCTGCCGAAAATCTGGATAAGAGCATCCGTAAGAAATCATACACAGGAAAGACAGTGAAAGCAAATACGAATATCGTTCTTACTGTTACAGATGAAAGAGATGCGTCTGTATCCAGAACCGTGACAATCGCATTCCAGCCAAAAGTATACTGGGGCAAGACTAACAAAGCATCACTCGCAAATGCGGATATCCTTGCGTTAGAGGGTTCTGCGCTTGCAGGCGGCAGAGGACGCAGTTTTACAGTAAATGCCGGAGCAGGTGAGAAGATCGTGTATGCAATCCCTACATCATTTGGAACTCCGACTTTTAATGTCGGTGGATTTGACGGCGGATTTACAAAAGCGCAGACATTGGAGTTTACCAACGCATCCGGATATAAGCAGAGCTATGACGTATGGATGTCTGTAAACGCAGGACTGGGGTCTACAGCAGTCACAGTAAAATAAGGAGGTTTGAAAGATGGCACAGAGCATTGAAGGTGGTGTTGTAATCGTCAACACCTTATCCACAAAGAATAATGGAAATTATCCGCTGTGCATGGCGGAAAGCGTGCAGCTTGCGGAAGGAAAAACTGTAGAGCAGAAAATCGGTGAACTGGAGGCAGGCGCCGGAAACGAGATCATCACAGAAGATGAGATCAATGGATTGTTTTAAAGAAAAGGAGAGAGAAGAACATGGCAAAATTTTTAGATTTAACAGGACTTGGAACATTTAAAGAGAAAATGCAGGAATGGGCAAATGGTGCATTTCGAAAGAAAACTGACAAAGTAGTTTCTACTGATGTTACGTATAATGGAAAATCGCTGGATGAAGCAATTAAAAGTGGAGAATTTAAGGGAGATAAAGGAGACAGAGGAGAAACCGGCGCAGCTGGAGCACAGGGACCAGCAGGACCAGCTGGTGCAGTAGGTGCGCAAGGGCCTCAGGGATTACAGGGTCCACAGGGTCCGGCCGGTGAAGCGTTTAAAATTGCTAAAACATTCGTTTCCGTTGATGCGATGAATAAAGGATTTGCATCCGATGGAGTAAAGACTGGGCAATTTGTCATGATTGACACCGGAAATGTACAGGATGCTGACAATGCAAAATTATACGTAAAAGGAGCTGAATCCTATACCTACATTACAGACTTATCGGGAGCCACAGGTATGACAGGACCACAAGGACCACAGGGATTACAGGGGGCTGCTGGACCAGCAGGACCGGCAGGAGCAAAAGGTGAACAGGGGATTCAAGGACCTGCAGGAGAAAAAGGCGAAAAGGGAGAAACGGGACCACAAGGACCTCAGGGATTAAAGGGTGAGAAAGGGGACATTGGACCAATGGGACCACAGGGTCCGGCAGGCTCGGATGCAAACGTGGAAAGTATTACAAACAACGAGATAGATTCGCTGTTTACCATGTAAAGTGGGGGTGGTTAAATGAAATTTTTAAGCTGGACAGGTCTGCAGTATTTTTACAGCAAATACATTGGAAATCTGAATGAACAGTTAAAGAATGTTAAGAAAAGCATTGGAAACTTAGGAAACCTTGCGACAGCATCGAAAGAGAATTTAGTGTATGCAATAAATGAAATAAAGAGTGCACTATCATCCTTTGTAGAGAAAAAAGATATTGTGGATAATTTGACGTCACAGGCAGGTGATGCACCACTGAGTGCAAATATGGGCCGAGAGTTAAGCGAAGACATGAGTGTAGAGACGGAATGGAAGATTTATAACGAAAATAACTGGGAACTAAAATATCGGAAAAGCGGATACAAACGGTATCAGGTAAGAATGATTTATACAGACAAAAATGGATCGCACGATAACAAAGACAGACTAATTATGCGTGGATGCCCATTTACTCCAGATGGAGACCAAAGGTTAGTGATGTTAATGAATGTTGCACAGCAAATTGTAGGAACGGGAAATATACAATTCAGAACAAACAGAAACGTTACATTGTCTGCAGAAGAATATAAAAGTCCTGTTACGTATGAGTGTTATGGAGAGGTAATCGTGCAATAAGGAGACAGAAATGACAGATACAGTTATAGTAGCAATTATATCTCTGCTCGGCACTTTGCTTGGAAGTTTCGGAGGAACGCAGCTTGTAAAGTACCGGATAGAGCAGTTAGAAAAGAAGGTAGAGAAGCACAACTCTATTGTAGAAAGAACATATATTTTAGAGGAAAAAGTGAAAGTAGCAAATCATAGAATTGAGGATTTGGAAAGGAAAAGTGAGGAATGATGGAACAGACCATGAATTATGTAAAACCGGAACTGA
>ULRM01016341.1_pt1 | contig 47684 bp, 37 predicted proteins | sample 1955551 | NCBI WGS metagenome assembly ULRM01 (sample SAMEA4835686, study PRJEB28245) | human gut metagenome | biome: gut microbiome; material: fecal sample | place: Denmark | collected 2008
TGACATTCTATTATATTTCTAATCTTAACAACATTTATTTTTAAAAAGGTTTCACCTATTATTTCACACAACACCCCACCCCTTTTTCACATATCTCATCCCCATATTTCACTAATATCACAACATTGTTTTATATTACAATCTCATATATATTCTATATTTAAGTATTCATTCTTTCTAAAAACACTAAGGAAATAATAAAGACATCAGATTTTTCTGATGTCTTTATTATTTAGTGAGTTTATCACTTTATTCAAATATTTTATTCAAATGCTTTACTAACAATATGTTATTAACTTGTTGATAATATATTGTTATAGCACATTTATTTTTAAAGTGAATCAAGATTAATCCATCTACCATCTAAGAATAACATTCCAGTTTTCATAGCACCCTTTGAATCAAAATAATAGCTTCTATTTCCTATAGTCTGCCATCCTGTAACCATTCTTCCTGATGATTCAAAATAGTACCATACTTTTCCGTTATATAACCATCCTGTTCTCATAGTACCATCATCATCTAAATAATACTTATTCTTATCGTAAGTAATCCATCCTTTTTGCATTACACCATGGTCATCTAAATAATACCATTTTCCTTTATATAATGTCCATCCTGTTTGCATTTGGCCATATTGATTGAAGAAATACCAATTTCCATCTAGCATTGTCCAGCTATCTTCTACCATTTCTCCACTTTCTCTTAAGTAATACCAGAATCCTGTGTCCTTAATCCATCCATAAAGCATTATTCCATTAGGATCAAGATAATACCATTTTCCACCATCAAATAACCATCCATCTTTATTCATGTATCCATTAACATCTACATGATACCATTGATTATCGTATTTAACCCATCTATTTTTAGCTGGAATTCCATCTCCATCATAATACATCCATTCTCCACCTACAAGAACCCATTCATTTAATGTTCCTTGTACCTTATCTCTAATTATACTTAAAGTATAATTAACTGTGGATTTATTATCTTCTGAAACAACCTTAACTACTACGGTATTTGCACCTAAGTCAAGTTTTATCTTATCTGATTGCTGACCACTTTTATATTCTACTCCGTTAATTGTTACTTTTGACTTTTCATTTTGTGTTTCAAATTTAATTCTTACTTCTTCAATATTTCTTGGAACTTTAACACTGTAAGCATAAATCTCTGGATCAAACTTTGGTGAAAATGTTCCATCTGTTACTGAAAGACTACTTAAATTAACGTTATTTTTAGAGTACTTTCTTGTTATCATAATAACATATGTATTATCATTACCCTTACTGTCTGTTACTGTTACATTAATTACATTTCCACCTTCATCAAGATTTATATAAGGTGAAGTAGCTCCGCTTGGAATCTCTTTTCCATTAACTTCTATTGTTGCATTTGTATCCTCTGCAACTGGCGTAACCCCAACTGAACTAACTGTATTTTCTACTATTGTAGTATATTGATACACACCTTTATTAAATGTAGGAGATAATGTACCAGATGTTAATTTTAAACTTTTTAAATTTGCACTTCTAAACTTTTCTGTACGAGTTACTGTTACTTTATATGTAGTAACATCACCATCTTTATTAGTTACAACTATAGGAATCTCATTTTCTCCTTCGTCAAGCTTTATATCCTGACTCTTTTTCCCACTTGCAACAGTAATTTTCTTTACTTTAATTGTTGAAGAATTATCAACTGCTGTTGGAGTAAATGCTATTGTTTCTTGTGTTGTAGGTACTGTCACTGTATATTCTGTTGTATCAGAATTAAATGATGGTGAAAGACTTCCTGTTGATGGCACCAATGATTTAAGTTTGGCTACACCCTTTTTAGTTATTACCAATGTATAAACTTTAGAATAACCAGCACTTGTTACTGTTAACTCAATAGTATTATCTCCACCAACTAAATTTACAGTCTTATTAGTTCCTCCATTTACCTTAAAGCTCATTGCATTATTGCTGTCGTCAAACATTTCAATTTTTGCTTTTTTAGCTTCTGGATTGGATTCTTCATAATAGTATATTCCTTCACTATCACACTGAGTATATGTTAGTGTAACAGGATCATCATTATCTACTGTAATTCTTAATTTATTAAATTCTAAAGATGAATCTATATTAAATTCAACTCTAATATCATAAGTATTTATTTCACCACTTGAATTTTTTACTTTTACAGTAAGTTTAAAGTTACTGTAGTCTTTTATTGTACCTATAGTAAAAGTATTAGTAGTTCCGCTAACTGCTTTAGTTATTTTCATTTTATCACTACTACTTTTTACTGACTCAATATTGTATCCTGCTTGAGGCATTATAGTATATGTCTGAGATAGTGTTACTGATCTTAATACTAAATCTCCACTATAATCCATATCTACATCTTTAGTAGTTCCACTACTAGCATCCCCTATTATAAACTTAAAGCTGTCGTTAACTTCTTTTGATCCACTAGTGGCAGCTTTAACAGGATTTGCTTGTCCCATTTGCACAAAGCTAAAGGTCATAGCAAATATAAGCAAATAGGCAAATACCCTTTTAAAATTAAACTTTGCTCTCATTAAATCGTCCTCCCAAGTTATAAATATTTATACTATATATATTGCAATTGACATGCAATTCCCCTTGTGGGTACTCCTATGAGCAATTGTCAATTGATGCTGAAATCACTATGGATTTCTAGATTATAATTGTAAAGCTCATAATGCAGCATACATATTGAAATTATATATACGCAACAAAATACTACTAAAATTAAGTAATTTACTACAATTTGCAACATATATACATAATAATCTCTACAATAATATTATACATATTAATTATCGTACATTGAGTACTATTTTTTACATAAACTCTATATTTTTATTAAAAATTTGTTGATTATACCTTTTATTATAAAAAACTCTGCATAATACAAATGTAATTTGCAGAGTTTTATATATTTATGATTCTATTATAAAATTAACTTTTTAAATCTAATATACTAGATAAAATCTATAAGCATTTTAATATTAATTGCTCTCACTGATTGTTAACAATTATATAAACACACTATATATATGTTTATTTTCTTAGTTCTTATCTCATATATTGTTGTACATTGCTCTTATCTACTTTTGAATATGGATACCAAATATATTTTCCACTACTATCTCCATTTTCAATTTCACTTATTTTATCACCATTTTTAAGTGCTTGAGCAGCTTTAATTACACTTTCTCCCTGACCTTCTCCAGATTGTTTTATAGAAAAGGACATTTTTCCATTTGATATAGCTTTGCATGCTTCTGGTGTTGCATCAAGACCTAAAATAGGTACCTTTGATGGATCAATTCCATTTTCCTCCATAGCATCAATAACACCTAAAGCCATTTCATCATTATTACTAATAATACAATCATAGCTTACATTTAATTTTAAAAATGCTTCAAACATTTTCTTTGCCTTTTCACGATCCCAGCCAGCATCATCTTGAAAAACATAATTTACATCAAAACCATTTTTCTTTAATTGTGATTTTAAAGATTCTGTACGTACAGAAGCACTCTTTGAATCCATACTTCCTTCAAATAAAACTGCATTAAAAGATTTTTTATCTTTAAAATACTCTTTTAAAGATTCAAAAGTATATTTAGCAGCTTCATTTTCATCAGAACCAACATAAATATATTTATCACTTTTTAGTCTGCCTGAATCAGGTTCAACATTAGCGAAAATAACTGGAATGTCACCTGCTGCATTTATTATCTGCTGTGCAGTATCACTCTCAACAAGAATACAAACTATAACATCATATTCCTTAGTTTTTGCGTCTTTAATCTGTTGTACTTGTGCTTCCACATTGTTATGTGCAATTGCAACATCAAGATCAACATTATTTTCATCTGCATATGATTCCATACCACTAACAATGGTCTGCTTAAATTTATCATCATCTGCAATACTAGCAAAAACTTTTGTATTTCCTATTGATGTGCCTTTTGAACCATTTTTTGAACATCCCAAAGCAGTAAACATTAATACAAATACCATCAATAAACTTAATAACTTTTTCATTAGAAGCCTGCCTCCTATAATTTGAATTTTTCTACTTCTGATTCTAATTGTTTAGCTATATCTGATAAAACATCTGCTCCTTTGGCAACATTGTAACTGCTTTGCGTAATATTTTGTGAATGCTCAAGCATGTCTTGTGATGTACTTGAAATTTCTTCTGAACTTGCAGCTTGCTCTTCTGATATTGCCGCCATATTATCAGCTGCTTTTCCTACTTCTTCTACTTTCTTTAACATATCTGCAACTAATTTATCTGATTCATTTATTGTGTTATATATGTTATCAAACTTCCTTACAGAATCAGTTATTAATTCTGAACTTTCATTTACATGATTAACACTTTCATTTACTTTGCTTACTACATTAGAGATAAGTTTATTAATATTATTTATAAGTTTTGCAATATCATTAACTGATGAAGTACTGTTATTAGCAAGAGTTCCTATTTCAGATGCTACAACTGAGAATCCCTTTCCTGCTTCCCCTGCCCTTGCTGCTTCTATAGATGCATTAAGTGCAAGAAGGTTTGTACTTTCAGCAATCTCTCCAATAATAGATACTATACTGTTTATTTCTTCAGATGATTTTCCTACTTCATCAATTACATCTTTTAATTCTTTTATTGAAGTTTCAATTGTTCTGATTGAAATCTCTACATGTTCCATATCTTTTTTCCCAACTTCAGACATTTTTACAGTTTCAATCATCTTATCTTTTACTTTATTCCCATTATCATTTGTTTCACACGCAATCCCTGCAAGACTTGTAGCTGTATCTGCAATTTGATTTGTAGCTTCTGCCATCTCTCCAACAACAATATTTAAGTTGTTCATAGATTCTGCCTGCTGTTTTGATGAATCAAATAAATGTTCTGATATATTCTTACTTTCAAAAGACTGATTTTTTTGTTCCATAGAAATATCTTTTATATCATTAAGCATAACTCTCATAGATTCTATAAAGTTTTTTAAACTCTGAGACATAACTGCAATCTCATCATTGCTCTTAACATCTATATCTATAGAAAAATCACCTTCAGCCATCTTAACTATTTTTTTACTTATATCATTTACCGGATTTATTATGTAGTTTATAGTTCTATGTGTTATTAAAACTAAAACTGCTAAAGCTACAATAGCTATTATCACCATATAATTTCTCAAAGTAAACATTGAACTTAATATACTGCTTTTAGGTACATACGAAACAAGTATCCAGCTAGTATTTTTCACATCATGCATGTCCACAATATTATTTTCTATTTCTTGCTCACTATGCTGTCCGCTTTCAATACTTTGTGCAATTTTAGAGTATAATAAATTTTCATTATTTTCACCTAATATTGTATAAGGCTCTAAAGAGTCACTACTTGCTAAAACCATTCCAGTATCTTTGTTGACTAAAAAAGACTGCGCATCATCCATTTCAATTAAAGAATTTACTATTATGCTTATCCTATTTAAAGTTACATCGGCACCAATTACACCAACTGGATTATTATCGTTGTCAACTATTAAACCTGTTGCACTAATAACTTTATTTCCAGCATAATCATCATGTGCTTCACCATAACGCATTTTTATATGTGTTAATCCTTCTTTAAACCACTGGCTTGAAGTTGCATTTTCAAATTTCATCTGTGAATTGTCAGCACTTATAACATTACCTTGTAAATCACTTATGTATAGTCCATCTAAAAAATTGCTATTAAAATTGTAATATTGATTAAGTATTTTTTTTAATTCTTCTTGACTGTACTGTGTACTTCCTAAAGACTTCTTAATTGTATTAAATGTCTGCAAATTATTTTCAAGCCAATTTTCAATTTGAATAGTTTGATTTTTAACTGATGATTCAAGCATTGAATACGAATTTTCTTCAATTATCTTACTTGATTTATTGTATGATACAGTTATCAATCCTCCTATCGCCAATATTATCACTGGTAAAATTACTGATAAAATTTTGTACTTTATCGGTATATATTTACCACCTTTTTTATTAATCTTTGCATGCCACATTTTTATCCTCCTTTTGCACTTAATAATATAATTCTATTTATGATATATTCTGATTTGAATATTATCTTACTATGGAACAATTATTTAAGTACAATTTTTACTTAATAATAAACAATATTTTTATAATACTACATTTTTTTATGTATATCTATAAAAAAATATATAAATATCTCCAAAATTATATATTAAAGCCATAAAAAGTATATACTAATATTTCATAATATAGATATAAACATTCTAATATAGGTATATTAGAATACTCAAAATATATAAATATACATTAAAATATTTAACTTAAAATTCTATATTTAAAATCATACTTCTTCCCAATTCCCTGTGATAGTGTATCAGCTTATGTATAAATTTTGTATTAATATTTTTAATATCATGTTAATATTCTATAAATATTTACGTTAAAAAACCTAATTTCCCAAAATAATAAAAAAAAATCCCCTTTCAGGGATAATATTAATCATTAAAATTCACTGATCCATCTTCATTAAAATTATAAAGATATCCATCTAATACTATAGATTCTGTTCTCATTGAACCATCTTCATTAAAGTAATAGTACTTATCATCTTTGTAAAGCCATCCACATCTCATTGTTCCTGAATAATTTATATAGTACCATTTATCTTTATATTCAACCCATTCACCAGATTTCATACTTCCATCATTATTTAAATAGTACCAATCATCTTTATATTGAGCCCAACCAGTTTTCATTGCTCCATTTTGTGATAAATAGTACCACTTTTTATAATCTAAAATCCAACCAGTTTCCATGGAACCATCATTATTTAAATAGTACCAGTTTTCTTTATCTACAATCCAACCAGTTTTCATACTTCCATCTTGGTCTAAATAGTACCATTCACCATTATTTTTGACCCAATCAGTTCTCATTACTCCATTCATATCTAGATAATACCACTTACCTTCATATTCAACCCAGCCAGTTCTCATCATTCCATCATTTCCTAGGTAATATGTATTTCCGCCTTCATTAATCCAGCCAGTTTTCATATTGCCTCTGCCATTAAAATAGAAATATGAGTCATAGTTCATATCAAAAAACCATGTATTTTTCAAAGGTTGTCCAACAGCATCATTATATCGCCATCTTCCATTTACAATTACCCATTGATTAGGTTTAAGTACAGAGTTTATTGAATCAGATACATTAGGTGTTACAGGTATTCCTCTATAAATATTCAACACATATGTTGATTTTCTTTTTGTTTCATCATCAACTACATCTAAAGTAATTGTGTATTTACCTATGCCCTTAAATTTTAATGATAAAGAATTGGTAAAGTCTAATTTATTACCATTAACAAATACACTATACTCATCACCAAAAGTTTCTACTTCAAGCTTAACCAACTGTCCATTTTCGTCACTTTCGATATTATAGTTCTTTTTATTAACAAAATAACCTATATTACTTTTATCAAGTGTAATATTCTTTAAATATACCTCATCTGCTCCACCTCTATAAATATATAAAGTATAAACTGTTTTATCTTGTGCAGATCCATATTTATCTTTATCATTTTGTACATCATCTTCTGAAAAGTCATCATCATTATCTGTATATTCTTTTTCATTGTTATCATTATTTTTTATTACTTCGATAACGACCTTATTTTTTCCCATTTCAAGACTTAAATCCTTTTTGAATTTATCATCTTTTGTAATTACTTTTCCGTTTATTTTTATAATATCATTGTCATTTTCTGGTCTGGTTTTTACATATATATCTTCTACATCTTTATCTACATCAACTATATATTCGTATTTATCCTTAATAAATTCTATATCATAACCTAAACCCACATATATATCCTTTAGATAAGGCTTGTCTTCAATGTTTTTTGCATAAGCTTCCACACATGTTAAACTGCCTGATAACATTTCTATACCTATTAAGGAATATAATGCCAATACAGTTGCTGCAATGCCCTCTCTTAATTTTCTCATTCTTCCTCTCCTTATTATGCATTCATACGTTTATGTTAACACTATACACTAAACCTGTAAACCTCCATAAAAAAGCTTTAACTTAAATTTTTCTTAATAATTCCTTAAAAAACTTATATTCAATTCACATCCTTAACTGACTAAATTACACAATTCTCACTATTATTAATTTATAGTTATACTTGTCAAATATAATATTAGTAATTTGGGTTCCAAATCAAAATATGTTCTATGTTCTTTATGATTAAAAAAATTAATAAATTAAATTTTAATTCACAGAAATAATAAAGAAGGACTGTTACAAGATATCTTGTAACAGTCCATTTCTTATGCAGAATTTATATTGTTTTAACTAATATGCCTTACTTTGCACATTTAATATTTACAATACTATATTTATCTAAGAGTATGTTAGTGGTAATAATTAATACTTACTAATTATCTGATCCAAGCTCCGTTTGATCCTAACTTATAACCATCTACAGTTGTGTTTTTAGCCATAGCTCCGTTTGATTGTAAGTAGTACCAGTTTCCATCAGTATCTAATAACCAACCAGTTTTCATTGAACCATTTGAGTTTAAGTAGTACCAAGTTCCATTGTCATTTAACCAACCAGTCTTCATAGCTCCGTTTGATTGTAAGTAGTACCAAGTTCCGTTGTCATTTAACCAACCAGTTTGCATAGCTCCCTTGTATCCGTTTGATACTGGGTTTAAGTAGTACCAAGTTCCGTTAACATTTACCCAACCTGTTTGCATAACTCCGTTAGCATTGAAGTAGTACCAAGTTGATCCATCTAATAACCATCCTGTAGTCTTAGTTCCATCAGCCTTGTTGTATGACCAAGTTCCATCTGCGTTAGTAACCCATCCAGCTTTAGTTTCTTCTTTATCGCCTTCATCTGTTCCATTACCATCTTTAGTTTGAACTGTAGCGAATACTTCGTTTTCTTTGTTCCAAGCGATTAAGTTGTTTTCGTCATATACATCTAAATGATCGATAGTTCTGTCACAAGTGTAAACTTCAACGAATTCTGTACCATTGAATTTGTAGATCTTACCTTTGTTTACAGCCCAAGTGTTTCCTTCAGCATCTATTGATACTGCATTTGCTCCACCTTCGATTTTTTCATCATCATCTTGATCTTTAACTGCTACATAAACGTCTAATTTCTTAGTTCCATCGTTCTTAGTAACTTTTTCTTTCTTTAACTTGATTGTATTAACATATACTTTTCCATCTTCGCTTACTGTTGTTACGTAGATTGTATCTTTTATAACTCTTACCATGTTGTTTTCATCAAGTAATAATTCTTCAGCTTTTGCTGTATCATCATTATCTTTGTCAATGTAGAAGTTACTTGAGATTTCATATGAATCTACAGATTTTGGCATGTAAGCTCCATCTTTAGTATCTCCTTGAGCTTTAGAGATCTTTTGGATGTATGTTCTTGTTCCATCAGCTTCTCCAGCAATTGTAACATTTACTTTTGTTATAGCGTATAGGTAGCTGCTGTCTTGAGCTATTACCTTTGGAGCTTCTGCTAATGATACCATAGCATCATTCTTTTCTTTATCGAATTCAGTTACTCTTACAGCACTGTCAGTTGTTGAAACTGTCATGTTAGCTAATGCTGAAGCATCAATGTATTTTCCTGATTCATTAGCAAAACCGTATAATGTTTTGTCTGAATCTGCACTCTTAACTCCGTATGAGTACCAAACATCTCCAAATTGATTTCCAAGAACTTGTGCTATTTCATCGTTGTTTTCAAATACTATTTTGTTGTTTACTGTAGCGTATCTGTCATCAGCTTTCTTTAATGTAGTTCTTAATTTTAATTCAACGTTGTTTCTTAAATCTTCAATACTTTCATCATCAAGAACTTTACCAGATGATAAATCTAATAAATAGTCTTCTCCATCGTTTTCTACTATTGTATATTTAGTTCCGTATTTTTCTGAACCAAATTCATAATCTTCATCATTTTCTAAGAATGAATCTTTTGTTCCGTTGTTGAAGTATAATCCGCTTTCATCATCATCAGTTAAATAACCGTCATAAACATATTTTCCATCACCGTAAGCAACTGCTGCATCGATGTTTCCTTCTTGTACTTCTAATTTTGCCGCAGCACTAGCTGATACTGCTGGTACTATTGAAGCAACTGCAGTAGCAGCTACCATTAATGCTGTTAATTTGTTCATTCTTTTTATCATATTCTTTTCCCCCTGAAATTTTTTCTTTCCCAAATTAGTCAATTCAATTACGTAGATGACACACCATACTAATTTCTCATACTGTCATATTTAAAATTATTTTATTTTTTCAATTTTAAACTTTTTTCTACATCTCTGTCGTTTTCTGTATGTCTCATCTATCGACAAACTTATAATAACATAGGGACATGTTTTTTAAAACACTTTTTTAATATAATTATAATTCCTAAAAAACCTTTATATTCCTTTAAGTATAATTTTTCACTCTTAAAACGTTTTCTTTTTTCATTTTTATTCCTTTTAATACTTTTTTATTTATTTAAGTAATATATTTATACGAATAAAATACAAATTGCAAACTTTTTTATAAAAAATAGTAAAAAAACTGCTTCGTAAACTATGTATTTTTACTCCTTTAGAAATTATTAAAAAATTTTGTTACATTATAATATATATGTTTCAATAGTTATTCTGAATATAATTTCAAAAATCCTGTAAGGATTTTCACCTTAATTGTCAATTCTCAACTGTCAATTGTCAATTGCAATATATATAATTGAGAGGAGGAAAACAATTATTTTGTTTTCCTCCTCTCACACCACTGTGCGTACCGGTCTGGTACACAGCGGTTCTCTAAATTTGAATAAACATATTGATTTTAAATTATAATAGTAAAGTTAATAATTCAACATATATATCATGAATTAGCATAAAACGTATATGCTATTAATAACTCATAAATCATAAAATCCAGTAATGATTTTAGACCCAACTTTCGCTTATATAGTGTCAAATATTAATTGTTATATACTACTCTCTTCTAAGTGAGTCTACAGGATCAAGTCTTGATGCTTTTGCTGCTGGCAGAAGTCCTGCAATAATACTTATAATTACACTTAAACATATACCAGTTATTATATGATTAGTATCGATTAAAAGTAAATCAACTGAAAAAATCTGTAATGACATCCTATTTATAAGTTTCATAATAACTATAGAAATTCCAACTCCACCTAGTCCACTAAATATACCTATTAGAAACGCTTCACTTACAAATATTCTTCTTATATCTTTTTTTCTAGCACCGACTGCCTTAAGTATTCCTATTTCTTTAATTCTTTCAACAACACTCATATACAGTACTACAAGTATCATTATTGAAGATACTACAAGTGATATTGCTGCAATTCCTGACAAAACATATGTTGTAATACTTATCATTTCATTAAATAGATTTGTCATCTGCTCTTGTGATGAACCCGTGTATCCCATTTCTTCAGCTTTTAATTTTATTCCATCTGTATAGTTTTCACCACTGCTTGTAATATATGCTGTGTTTGGCTTTAACTCTCGGTTATTTTGTGTATATATTTTTTCTAAATCAGAATAATTTATAAAAGCACATTTTATCATTGAATTAAAATCTCCATATGCACCTTCATATATTCCGCTCACAATAAATTCATTTTTAACTTTAGTCTCACCTATAAGAATACTTAGCTTTACCTTTTGCCCAATAATATTTTCTCCTAATTTATCAGCAACAGATTTATTTATTAAGATTTCACCTTCTTTTGGAATATTTCCACTAGAAAGACTACTTTCAAGTATTCCAGAAGAAACTGTGGCAAGTCTTATTATATTGCATCCGCCATGATCTGTACTTACAGAATTTGCTCCCATGGCAATTACGTTATAACCTTTTTCAACACTATCAACATTTTCTATTGATTTTAACTTTTCAAAATCCTCTTCTTCAAAAGCTGTCCCACTATTCATTTTAGGTATATCTATTATGTTATCACTATCTTTAAATTCCTCATCGGCTTCTGGCATATTAACTTCAATAACAAGAGGATTTACATAATTGTCCATGGCATTATTAAAATATGTTTTTATTCCATTTCCAAAACCAAGCATTAAAACAACTCCCATTATTCCAATACTTGCTCCAAGTGATATTAAAATATTTCTAAGAAATTTTTCTTTCATATTAATAAGGGCTAATTTTACTGCACTAAACACACTTAGATTTTTATTTTTCCTTTTTATATGTAAATTACTATTTAATCTTTTTCCATTCTCATATTTTTCTCCATAACTTAAATCAGCCTCATACTCTTTTATCTGTTTATTCCTAATATCCTTTACTATTACCCCATCTTTTATCTCTACTATTCTATCTGCACATGATGCTACTTTTTCAGAATGAGTTACCATTATTACAAGTTTGCCTTCTTTAACAATTTCATTTATAAGATTTAAAATCTGATCTGTATTGTGTGAATCAAGGCTTCCTGTTGGCTCATCTGCTATTATTATGTGAGGATTATTAACCAAAGCACGTGCTATTGCAACCCTTTGCTTCTGTCCTCCTGATAACTTATCTGGCTTCTTATCTTCATATTTTTCAAGTCCTACCTTTTTTAATATTTCTCTGCCACTCTTTACTCTACTTGATTTTGAAGCTCCACTAATTATCATAGGTATAGTAACATTATCTAAAACAGATAAATGTGGTATAAGATTAAAACTTTGAAATATAAAGCCAACCTTGTCCTTTCTATAAATATCAAGTTGTTTTTGATTATATGTATTTATATTATTCCCTTCAACAATAATGTCACCACTATAGTCAGAGTCAAGCCCACCAATAAGGTTCATAAGAGTAGACTTTCCACTACCAGATTCACCAATAATAGCAATAAATTCTCCCCTTTCAAAAGAAATATCTATATCCTTAAGCGCATGGAATCTATTCTTCTTACTACCATCATAATATTTATTTATATTTTTTAATTGCACTAATTTCATCTATTTTTCTCCATAACAAATCTTTTCATATGTGTAGTCTTTTTATAGTGTTTTCCTCTTGCACTTGAAAATATAAAAAATAAAGTATTAGCAAGTATACCTCCACCAAAATCAATAAGAACATCCACCACACTTGATGTCCTGTTTTGAATGAAAATCTTAAAAAATTCATCTATAACAGCTACAAAGAGCACTGTAAACAGCGTATATATAAGTAAATTATTATCATCTATCTTAAAATATCTAAATGTAAAACATAAAACTATCCCCAATAAAAAAAACTCAAATGCATGAGCAATCTTTCTGACTATAAGGTTAAGTTCAGTTTCATTTACCTTATATAATAAAATTTCACCAGCTTTAGTCTTTGATACTACTTTAATTAAATTATTAACAACTTCCCTGCTTCTTGTGTTTGATACTGTAGATATCTGGCTTGAATTAAATAATATAAATCCAAAACACAAAAAACATATAGCTATTAATACAAATTTATTCTTCATCTCCACCTCCATTAAATTATTTTACTTTATTTTCTAATTATACCATATTAAGTAATTTTAATTATTTCTAATTTATTAAAATAAAAGTCGTGTACTATATACATTTACTAAATAAAGCTTTATCATATAATTTTCTATTTTAAACTGGCTAATACTGAACACTAAAGAAATCTCATAAAATGTCGAAAAATAATTTGAAACAAAAGAAAAAAACGAAAAGGAGCTACAAATGAAAAAAGATAAAAAAAGCAAAAAATCAATTAGTATTCGAACGATGTTAATAGCTGGGACTTTACTTTTAGCCATAATTCCATCTCTAGTTATAAGTGTAATGTCCATATCTGTTACATCCAAAAATAATAAAAAGGATACTCAAGTTAATTCAGAACTATTAGCTAAAATAGGTGGGAATTATATTAATAGTGAAATGGAGTATTTTATAGACATATTAAATTCTGTATCTAATAATGAAGAATATAGTAGCTTAGATAATGAAATTGATAAGAATGTTCTTCAACATAAATTCGCAATGTTTTTAGATTCTGATAGCAACATACTAGATATTTATTATAGCGATATAAACGGAAATACTGTCCTTGGAACGGGAGATAGCTTTCCTGAAAACTATAATGTATTAGAAAGACCTTGGTTTACAAAAACTATGAGTAGTAATGAGGAATACCTCATTTTTGATCCATATAAAGATAACTTAACAGAACACATGGTTATAAGTATATACAAGAAAATAGTGAGAAATGGACAAGCTTTAGGAGTATTAGGTATTGATATTGATTTATCTGTGTTATCTGAATCATTATCATACATAAAATTAGGAGATGAAGGCCATTTAATAATCGTAGATAATGATGGTAGTATTATAGTCAGCAGTAATCACGATTTGGCTGGAAGTACAGAAGCCTCTGAGTATGAGAACTGGGATTATATTTCAAAAAATAGTTCAGGTTCAATAAATACGTCCTATGATAATACAAACTATAAAGTGTATTTTGAAACAGAAACATTAACTGGGTGGAAGGTATTAATTAAAATACCAGTATCTCAAATGAATGCGGTAAGAAATCAAGTTATAATAACTAATGTTATTGTAAGTGGATTTGTAATTATATTCTCAATATTAGTTGTTATTTTTTCTTCTATAAAAGTATCAAATCTAATTGTCGAAGTTAAGAATGCAATAAACAAAGCAGCAGATTGTCAATTCAATTTTAGATTTACAAGTAGTGGAAATAGTACTGAATTTAAAGAAGTTGAAACTAGTTTTAATAGAATGCAAGAAAATGTAACAAATTTAATTGCGCAAGTAAGTAATTCTATAGAACTTGTAAATAACAGCGCACAAGATTCAGTAACTATGGGTGAAAATATATTAACATCAATGAGTGATGTAAGTGAAACAATAAACCAGATAGCTGATGGAACGATGCATTCTTCAGGTGATTTAGAAGAAATATCATCTAATTTAGAAGTTTTATCTAACAATATGGATGACATTAAAACTATAGTTGAAAATGTTACAAACAAAGCTGTTGAAGCAAGCAAACTTGGTAAAGAAGGAATTAACATTTCTGATTTAGTAATTGATAAATCGAAACTGACAAAAGAAAGTACAGATAGTGTTAGCATTGTTGTTAAAAATGTTGCAGATAGTTTAAAAGAAATCGAAACAATGAATGAGACTATCGGAGCTATAACTGAACAAACTAATTTATTAGCATTAAATGCTGCAATTGAAGCCGCAAGAGCAGGGGAATCAGGAAAAGGTTTTGCCGTTGTAGCTGAAGAAATAAGAAAACTGGCAGAAGAAACTGCACTTTCTGCTAAGCAAATTAATGAGATTATTAAAAATATAAAAAGTAATACTGAAATCACAGTTGAAAAAGTTAATGATACAAGTAAAAATGTTGTTGATCAAGAAGAAGCTATAATAAAATCACAAAAGATTTTCTCAAATATTATAGATTCAGTTAATGAATTAAATTCAGGTGTTGGAGAAATATTTAATAATATTTCTAAAATAAACACTATGAAAGATAGTGTAGTTGTTCAAGTCGCTAAACTTTCAGTAACTTTAGAAGAAACTGCTGCAGGTTCAGAAGAAGTTGCAAGTTTATCAGAAGAAGTTACTAAGGCAGCTTCCGAAAATACACAAAAATTTAGTGAATTAGGAAAAGCTGTTAATAACTTAGAAGAACAGATATCAGAATTCAAAATATAAGAATTATAAAAACTTTTAAAATAAAGACTTCGTAAAATATGAGTTTACGAAGTCTTTATAAATATAAGCTTAATATTTATAAAATTAATTAATTCAATAATTTATCTATTAAAAATGTCCATACTTTTTAAATAATTAATAAAGTCATCTCTTATTTCTGGTTTTCTAAGGGCATATTCAACTGTAGCCTCTAAAAACCCAAGCTTATCTCCAACATCATATCTTTTTCCTTCAAAATTATATGCATACATGGCTTCCTCTTTGATAAGTTCTAGTAATGCATCTGTAAGCTGAATTTCATTCCCCTTTCCTGGCTTTGTATTATCGAGTATATCAAATATTTTTGGTGTAACTATATACCTTCCAAGTATAGCTGTGTTAGATGGCGCTTCATCAACAGATGGCTTTTCCACTAATCCTTTTACTTTACATACCCTGTCTTCAATAAGTATTCCATCAACTATTCCATATTTAGAGACATCTTCCTTATCAACAGTCTGAACCCCTAAAATGCTAGTTTTATACTCATTATAACATTCTATAAGTTGCTTTAAACAAGGCTTTTGATTATTGTATACTATGTCATCTCCAAGTAAAATGGCAAAAGGTTCATTACCTACAAACGCCTTTGCACATCTTATTGCATGGCCTAACCCTCTTGGTTCCTTTTGTCTTATATAGTGAATATCAACCATATCTGAAATATCTTGAACTAATTCTAAAAGCTCATTTTTATTGTTCTTTTCAAGTTCCATTTCAAGTTCAACAGATTTGTCAAAGTGATCTTCTATGCATTTTTTATTTCTACCGGTTATAATTAGTATTTCTTCAATACCAGATGCAACTGCTTCTTCAATTATATATTGAATTGTTGGCTTATCAACTATCGGTAGCATTTCTTTAGGCTGAGCTTTTGTTGCTGGTAAAAATCTTGTTCCAAGACCTGCTGCTGGAATTATTGCTTTTCTTATTTTTTTAGTAATCATGTAATTACTCATCCCCTATTCATTAAATATCTATTTTAAATTTATGATAAACAACATATTTATTATTATATTTCCCCTAAAATCATTATATGTTATTTCATATAAATATAAGAACTAAATATTATTTTTAAATATAAGTGCTAATATTTTTATTGTAAATCCATCTATTCCTTTTTTTATAATTTCCATAATAATTCCCCTTACTTTAGCCCACAATAAAAATAGCTCTTGACATATAGTTAAATATAATTTAATTACGTCAAGTAGCAATTTTTATAAATATCTTATAATTTTTTATAGTGTTATGAAAATCTCAGTTCCACAGCCCAATTTGCTATTAATTTGAATTTCTCCACCATGATTATTAATTATCTCCTTAGATATTGCCATTCCAAGTCCCGATCCTTTATGTGCTTCACCGGTATTTGTACCTCTATAATATCTATCAAAGATATGCTCCAAATCCTTTGTATTTATACCATTTCCATTATCTTTTATAGATATATTTATTTTATCTATTTTTTTAATGTCTACTTTTATTTGAACACTTTCATTATTATGCACTACTGCATTAAAAATTAGATTTGTTAAGGCTCTTTTTAAAAGCATAACATCTACTTCTTTTTCAATAACATCTATATTACTATTAAATTCAATATTCCTGTTTTCATATCTGCTATCATTTAAAATATCAATAACTACATTTCTAAGTAATGCTACTAAATTAGTGTTTTGCTTATTTAAACTTAAGGCATTATTTTTTAATCTAGTGGATAAATTAAGTTCATCAACCAACTCTTTTATATACTTTGATTTACTATATATAATTTCTGTATACTCTTGCATTTCATCTCTTGTAAATTCATAATCTTTATCACTTATAATTTCGGCATAACCTTGAATTGATGCTAAAGGAGTTTTTATATCGTGAGTTATATTGGCAAGCCACTCTTCCCTCATAGACTCCAATTCTTTTCTTTGATTGTCATTTTCTCTTAATGTACTTGAAAGATCATTTATATTTTCAAAAACAGCTTTATAAATTCCTTTTTCTTTTGTGTATAAATTATAATTTCCTTTCGATAAAATATCTATATTAGTTATTATTTCAGATATAGGTTTAGTTAATTTTCTACTAAAAAGGTAACCAAAAATTAATGCTATTATTGCATCAATAATAAGAGTTATAATTATTATTATTTTGCTCTGATACATTACTGAATCTAAAGAAAAATTCAAAGTTACTCTCTCTATATTGTTATTAGGTAATGCTAAAATTACATTAACATGACCTGAACTTAGGTTTTTTTCTAACATAAAATTTATATACGGTCTTTCCTCATATTTATAATTGTTTACCATATCAAAAGGAGTATATTTTTTAGGAACATCTCTAGGAGAATTTATATTAATTATTTCTTCTCCATAATCATTTAAAACCTGTATCCAAGCTCCAGATTCCTGTAAAAGTTCATAGCCTTCTTCTGATAAGGCTAATATGCCATTATCATCATACATATATTTTTCAAAATTTCTTACAAATGTTTCAGGACTGTTTTTTAATGTTATCGTATTTTTATGTGATACCGTATTAAATATATAAACACCAAAGATAGTTAAAATATTTATTATAACTACTAACATAACTACTGCAACTATAGTAATTACAAAGTTCCCAGTTACCTTCCATTTCGTTTTCATTTTAATCTTCCTTTACAGACAATTTATATCCAAGTCCTCTAACTGTAATAATGTATTTAGGATTAGATGCATCATCCTCAATTTTTTCACGTAATTTTCTTATGTGAACCATTATTGTGTTATCAAATCCAAAGTAATCTTCTCCCCATACTTTATCCCATAAGGTTTCTTTACTTATTATTTGATTTTGATTGTGTGCTAGTAAAGATAATATTTTAAGTTCCTTAGCTGTTAACTCTATTACTTCACCATTTTTAATTAGTTCAGCTCTACTTTCATTTAAAATACAAGAACCAAATTTTATTATTTTTTCTTCACTAACATTTAAATCGCTTGAACTTTCATTGCTATAACTGACTCTTCTTAAATGAGCTTTAATTCTAAATGCAACTTCTTTAGGACTAAATGGTTTTGTTATATAATCATCTCCACCAATAGCAAATCCTAATATTTTATCAAGCTCTTCTGTTTTAGCTGATAAAAATAATATTGGAACCCTAGAAGTATTTCTTATATGCTTACATATTTCATATCCATCACCATCTGGAAGCATTACATCTAGCAAAACTAAATCTGGTTTTATTCTTTTAAATTCTTCTAGACCTGACTTAGAAGTCTGAGCAGTATATATATTGGTAAACCCCTCTTTTCTAAGCACAGTTTCTAATAATTTTAAAATTTCATATTCATCATCTACTATTAGTATTTTATTATTCACAATGTTCATCCCTCTTTCATTTATTCCTTTGCATTTTCATATTTAGATTTTACATTAATAGTAGATATTATAAAAATACTTTTTAAAGCATATTAGAAAAATACCTAACTATAACCTTTTGCTATTTGTAAAATTTTTATATGCAATTAAAGGTAACAATATTATTAAAACTATAGATATTACTACAGATAATCCTCTATATAAAATTGGAATTTGATATCTAACCATTAATTGACTCATCATAAGCCAGTTAGGAGCTAATGCTATAAGATTAAGCATTGATTTTGACACCCAGCCTTGAGCTAAAAATGGAATTGCCATTATCATGCCTCCCAAAATAAATGGAATAGCTGCTGATTTAAATGCGGATGATAAAGTTAATCCTATCTGTGCAAATAAAAATGAACCTAAAATTATTGAAGCTAACATTATTAGATACATTTGTAATACTGTAATTTCTGATCCACTATTTCCAAAGTACCATAAATTCTTTATTGGAATATCTAAACCTTTAAAGTTTTGAAAAATAAATCCCTTTAGTCCTACTAATAAAGCAAATGATACATTAATTAATGCAAGTGATATTCCAGCTGCAACAGCTTTAGCTATTGTTATATATTTTTTTCCGTTTTTAGTTGTATTTATTAATCCAACCATATTTGATTCATATTCTCTTGTGTAATTACCTGATATTGTTATAAAGGTTACTAACCCTATAAGAGGAAGAGATCCTTCAATTTTATAAAATATATCAGCATATGTTTCTAACATTTCAAAATCTCTAATTAAAATGAAACCAAAACCTAAAATTAAAACCCAAAGCACTAAAATACTTTTTTTACATAATATTTTTCTCAGTTCTGCTTTTACTAAATTTATCATATTAATTACACCTCTTTTGCATTTTCTAAATCAAAATAAAACATATACACATCTTCAAATCTTGCTGATGTAGATTCCACATTTAATTCCTTTGGCATTGTATCTGAAACTACTCTTAATATAGTTGAATCAACATCACTTTGAATACTTATTACTTTATATTTTTCTTGAATTCTATTAATCTCTTCTTCATTATTAACGCTTATATTATAAACTTTGTTATTCATATCAGATAATATTTCTCTATGAGTTCCTTTCATGAGTAATTTACCTTCTTTAACCATTATAGTTTCTTTTGCAACTGACTCTATATCTGAAATTATATGAGTTGAAAGTATTATTATCTTATCTCTTGATATTTTAGCTATTAAATTTCTAAATCTAGTTCTTTCTTGAGGATCTAATCCTGCTGTTGGCTCGTCTAAAACTATTATTTTCGGATCATTTAATAAAACTTGTGCAATACCAACTCTTCTTTTCATTCCCCCTGAAAACTTTCCTATGGATTTATTTCTAACATCATAAAGTCCTACAAGCTCTAGTAATTCATTAACCTTAGAATTTAAATTTTTCCCACTCATTCCTTTTAGTGCACCAACATACTGCAAAAATTGTTTTGCAGTAAAATTTTTATATACTCCGAATTCTTGTGGAAGATATCCTATAATGTTTCTATACTTATCATCCATGTTGAAAATATCTTTCCCATTATATAAAATTTCTCCTTTATCAGGTTTTATAAGATTAGTTATTTGTTTCATTAAAGTTGTTTTCCCTGCTCCATTAGGTCCTAATAATCCATAAACACCATTTTCTAAAGTAACTGTAATTCCATCGTTTGCTCTTTTCTTACCATATATTTTTGTAAGATTTTTAATTTCTAGTTTATTCATATTTTCTGCCTCCAATTATCTATTAATATACTTTGTCTTGCTCACTATAAAGCACAATATTGTTGAAATGATAAATGTTAATAACAACATAACTTTTACTATACTTATAAGTCCAAATTGATTTTCAAATAAATTAATATGTCCCATGTAGCTGCCCATTAAATTATTGAAATTAAATATTAAGTCATAATAGTTTCCATATGAAAGTACTGATAACAATACTCCAGGGATAAATTTCAAAGTTGAAATCACTTTATTAAATACAATAAATATTCCAAACATACTTATTGAACTTATTGATGATATACTAATAAATGAAAAGAACATAGCTGACATAGCAAAACCTTCAAACATTAAAAGTGCTAGTATAATATTCTTTAAAATATATGAACTTATATTAGGATTTCCTTTCAATAATGTTACATTATCTACGATTCTAAATGCTTCTAAATGCCCATTAACAGGAGCTCCTTGTTGAATATATGTTAGGATAAAAATCCCCACTAAATAAATACTGTAAATCAATATAGGAATCAAAAATGCTATTATTATCTTTGAATTTAATACCTTTTTCTTTTCTTTGGATGAAAGTATTATATCTTTTACAGAAGATATAATTTCATCTGTGTAAAGATTAGATATAATGATCATTATAATCACAAGCATAGCTATATTTATAAGTGGATTAGTAGCTCTATAATTAAATACCTGCCAAAATCTTACTTCTTCATATCTTGAACTTTTTAAATTGTTTATTTTTTCTTTTGACATAGAAGCGATTTGTGAAGAAAATTCACTTTCATCATTTTCTTCATTACTTAAATCTGTCAAAACTGATAGCTTAATATTAAATTTTTCATTAGATATTTCATTTTCATCTCTAGTGTCTTGTATATATCCTTTTTGATCGTCTATATATGAATTTTCTGTTTCTAATGTTGGCTTAATAAATACTGTAATTAAAAGTGTAAAAATTAAGATTAATAATGAAATAATCATACTTTTAGACTTAATTAACTTTTTAAATTCCCAATTTATCATTTTTCTCCTCCAAAAATCTTTTATCGTAATGTCCATGTCTGTATATTAATATCTCAATCTTATATGAAAACATTATTAACCTTAAATCCACCTTAAATAAATTAAACTTATAAATCTATAAACTTATAAAAAACAAAAATAGTCTATCTCTTCAAGGTGCACTTTTTTAATGTCATCCATATATCTATTATGTAAACACCATGCAGATGCAGGGGTGTGAATAAAATATAGATTTTAGGAGGTAATGCTATATGGCAGTAAACAAAATCGCTGAAAGTGCAAGTTTTTCAATTGAGGTAAGAAAGGGTACAGACTCACTCGGCAACCCAACTTACAGTAAAAAATCTTTTTCTAATGTAAAAGATGGTGCAGATCCTGAAAAGGTACTTGCTGTTGCAAATGCAGTTAAATCAGTTTTGTCTGATGAGACTAGAAATGTTTATATGACTGTAAGTGATCAGTTAGTTCAAGCATAATACTTTAACTAACCCTTCTAATTTTAGGCAGACGTTTTAATCTGTCTAAAATAATCATCTTGCTCTTAAATAAAATAATTAAACTAAATCCGTGTACCAAAAATTACACGAGATATTTTAAGGAGGAAATTTAATATGGAATATATTTTAACTTTAACTTTTATGACTGAAACTGGTAAGAAAAATTCTCTTACTATCTCTGGTGTTAAGGAAGATGTTACTTCTGAGCAAGCTAATGCTCTTATGGATAATATCATTTCTAATGATATCTTTGAAACAAAGAATGGTGCTTATATAAGCAAAGTTGAAGCCAAGCTTACTGAAAGAAAAATCACAACTTTTGATGCAGAATAAGATATAAATGAAAAGGAACTGCCTTTTGGTGGTTCCTTTTTCAACGTATAATCAATTCCATCCAAGCAACTTCTTTTCAAGTTCATCATAATTATATTGCCTTTGTGGAAAGTTATTAAAAGATAGTTTCTTTGAACTTGAACTGCCCCTTATAAAATTCTCGCCACTAGAACCATTGTTATCATCATAATTCCCTTCAAGAACCTTAATGAAATTATTAGGCTTAACAAACCAGTCAAAGGTTATTACCCATCCCCTGTCATTTTGACCTTTTAAAAAACTTGATTTTTCAATATTACCTATGGCATTGATCACATTATCTGTACCATGTTCTTTAATTCTTGCTTTTAATAGCTTCTGTCTTGTATTTTTTATGCATGATATATTTGAAATACCTAGTAAGTTCCACTTTTCCATTACTTTCTCTATACTATCCTTATCTACACTAATCTCATCTAACCTATTCTGGGTTTCCATATGGTCGCCACTTGGTATACCATCTACTTTTTGTTCTGAAAACTCATAATTTCCATCACCTTTATATGATTCTTCATCTGCATCAGTTTGTGATTCTAAAAATATATCCTGTTGGTTATCCTTGCCTATAATATCTTCAATATTGTTATCTCTTAGCGATTTATCATCACCTTTTATTTCTGCTTTTGGTATAATATCATCACTATTGCTATAGCTTAACTTTTCATTAGTATCTGCTTCATAGACTTTTGTTTTTCCGTAGGTTTTACTTTCTTCATATACTTTATTGGAAGCAATAACAAGTCTGCTCAATTCATCTTGATAAACAGTAGGCTTGTATCTATCCGATCTTATATAATTATGGAGTTTCCAATGCTTAACTGCACAAATTCCATTATTAAAATCTATAATAAACTCTGCTGAAATTAAAAGTTCAAAGTCTTTTTTTCCTGCTCCTATCATTCTTGTTATCTTTTGCGAATTATTTAAAAATCCATCATCATCTGCATTCATAATAAGATGTATATATAGTGCCTGAGTTGTAAGCGGCATATCTAAAAATTTATCTGAATCCAATATTGTACGTGAAAGCATTCTTCTTTCAGCCATAAAAATCCCCCCTTTATCATTATTTAGAAAACGTTTTATTTTTTATTTCTTTTAACTTATCCATTGCTTCTTTATAAGTTAATCCACTCATATATAGCTTGTTTAATTCATATGCATCTTCTTTGGTTAGCTTGTCTTTAATACGTGCATAAATCAATATAACATTCATAAACATCATCCCCAAATCTATATAGTTTACAGCTAACAACTACAATATAATCACTACAATATAATCAATCTAAAAACTTAACCATTCTTTCAAATTTTATTATTCTAATCTTCAATTATAAATTCTTCACTGTCCATTAACCTTATTCGATTTATAATATATTCTTGTCCCTTTGGTGTAACTCTCGTTGTATAAAAAGGAAATCTATATTGACCATTTTGTGCGAAACCTTCAATAACAATAAAGTATCCTCTGTCAATTCCACATTGTTTTGGTTCTGTTGAGTTCTTAAATATAAGTCCCCATTCCCTTAAAATATTCCATAACCTTTTTTCTCCTATAATCACTCCATATCTTGAAGCTAATTTTGCAACTTCTCTCACAAGCAGATTATTTTTACCAACTTTTATTTCATTAATCAAATATTTCACCACCTCTATACAAAAATATCTTTAATCATTTCTGGGATATTTTTATAATATCATCCCAGAATAATATTTTCAACCTTATTTTGTAAATTATCTATATTTTTTACATTTATATTGCATTTACATTTATTCGTTTTTATAATATATCTATGGAGGATTTTTTTATGAACGATAACAAGAAAATGAGAGAAATAGTCGCAAGAATAAAAAAAAGACGTGAAGAATTAAATTTATCGTATGAAGATTTATCTAAAAGAACTGGTTTTGGAAGCTCTACTCTTCAAAGATATGAAACAGGAGCAATAAACAGAATTCCAATAGATAGATTTGAAGAATTAGCTAAAGGACTTGAAATTGAACCTTATAAGCTTATGGGATGGGATGAAGATTATCTACTATCACAAGATAGAAAAAATGAAACTGATGGTGATATAGTAGATTTACATAATGCTTTTCTAAAATTAAACGAAATAGGAAGAAAAAAAATCCTAGAATATATCTTTGATATTCTTTCAATAGATAAATATGTACAGACTTGTGACCAATCTATTGAGATAACTAATCAAGCTAAACATAATACTGAACTTAATAATGAATCAGAAACTAATACATATACTTCATCTTCTCAGCCAGCCAAATTAGAAGAAATGTTTACAACAGTAGCTGCACACAATGATGGAATTGATCCTGATAAGGAAAAAGAAATTGATGCTGTATTTTTACAAGCAATATTAAATGATAAGAATAAGAAATAATTTTTAGAAATATGCCTAACTTCAACAAGAAAGGATGGAATAAATCAATGAATTACTTTCATAAAGAATATAATTTATCTAAATATGAAAAACTGATTATATATTTAGAGAGAGAAGGTATAAAGGTTTATGAGCTTGATGTTGAACCTGGTATACCTTATGCCAAATATGTTGATGGTCATATAGGAATAAATAGAAATATTCCTGAAAGTTTAAAAATAGAACTTATTGTTGAAGAGCTAGGCCATCATCGCAAAACATATGGAAACATAACAGATCTTACTAATATAAAAAATCTAAAATTAGAAATTATAGCAAGACGTGAAGGACATAATATACTTTTACATCCTGATGATCTTTTAAAACCACTCAGTAAAGGTGCCCGCAACATTCATGAATTCTCAGAACATCTAAACATCTCAGAAGAACGACTTTTAGAAATCATTAAGTATTGGAAAAATATCCATGGTCATGGAATTCATATAGGTGACTATTATTTAAATTTGCTGCAGATGTAAATAATACTTAAATATTTTATTTTTTTTATATTGATATGTCACTTTTAATTTATCAAACGTATATTTAAGTTAACAGCTATCAAAATTGTAAGATATGTTCAAATTAACTTTTAAAAATTCCAATTACAATATATAATATCAATTTAAAAATGGTACCTTCTTTCCTTAAGGGAGGGGCCATAAGTTTATGGATTATAAATACATTGAAACATTAGTCAAACAATCAAAAGATGGTAATGAAATATCTAAAGAAAATTTAGCAAAGGAATTTACCCCTTATATAAAAAATTTATGCAGCAAGACTTTCATCCACGGATATGATTTTTATGATTTGCAAAATGAATGCTTCCAAAGTCTCTTTAAATGTGTGTCATCATATAACTTAGAAAATCATAGATTTGTTGCCTATGCCACAAATGGAATAAAGAATAATCTATATGACTTGATACGTAAAAATCAAAACAGAAAAATATTTGATGGAAATGACTGCCTTATAATAACAGATGAATTTCAAAGAAGCCTGATCTCAAATGAAATTAATGCAGAAGATTTAATGTGTAGAAAATGTGATTATGCTGAAATTAGAAATGCATTAAATAAACTTACACATACTGAACATGAAATAATAATCTTCTTATTTTTTCCAAAAACTTCTTCTAAACACACACTAAAAGAGTTCTCAGTTTTAAAAAATATATCATATTCAGCTGCTATAAAAAGAAAAAGTACTGCATTAAGAAAACTTTATGAACTGTTACAACCTATTTTTTATGGAGGTGAGTTACATGGAAATTAATGAGTTAATGAATCTTATTGTAAATAATGGATTTCCAGTTGCTGTAAGCGCATATCTTTTAATTCGTTTAGAAAAACAGCTTAGTTCATTATCAACTTCTATAAATAAACTCAACACTATAATTTCTGCTAAGCTTGGAGTTGTTGTTGATACTGATAATAAAAGTGATTCTTCTGAGAAAAGTGCTTGATTAGATTTTGAGTTATAAAAAGGTGGCAGGCTTTATTCCTTATATTCAGCCTACCACCAGATATTTTTACAACTTTCGAGTGCTATCCTTCAACAATCTTAACTTTCTTTCCTTTAAACACAATAGCAAGTTTTAGAATATCATCAACACCTCTATCTATCAGTTCCGCTTCATATTTGTTTTCTTCTATTTGTTTTAATGCTTCTTGTATTCCTGTTTCTATACTCTTCTTCATAAAATCATCAATCTTTTTAAACTCAATTATAATTCCAAGTTTTGAACTGTCGCGTGGAATAAGCATAACATCATATCTACCATATCCACTCTCTTTGTTAGATTTAACTTCATATTCATTATTTAAAGAAACAATCATTCCAAGTACAAATGCATGATATACTTTTTCCGGTTCTGTCCCAGATACATCAAAATAACTTACATTATTTAAAACAAATCGTTCAAAGAATCCGCCAAAAACTTCAACATCTTTAGTTATTAAAGCCTTTAACATTATATTATAATTTTGACTTGTAAGGCTTTCCCTAAACCACTTTACTATTAGATTTTCATAAAAAATTTTAACTTCTTCATTTGGTATCTTAAGATTACACTTAATTTTTCCTCTTACAAGTTCCTGTTTAACTGACTTTAAATAACCACTCATTGTTAAGAAGCTCCAGATGTTTTCCTCATCTTCATCTACTTCTTTCATAACTATATGGTCATCAACTATTTTAGTTATAGTATTTCCTTTTATAAGTTCCTCAAGGCACTCTTTTGTTTCTTTTGTGCCTCTAGATAGAAGTCTTTTTATTAATTCATTTCCACTGCTGTTTATCCAATATGGCATAAAGCCCTGTTCATAATTTTTAATATAATTAAGCACTGACCATGGATTATAAATAACTTTTCCGCCAAACATATATCCATTGTACCAATTCTTAACTTCATCCATTTTTGCTTCCAAATCATAATATTGAAGTAAATCTTTGACTTCCTCTTCTTCAAATCCAAATTTATCATTAAAATTGAGTCCTAAAATTGTGTTAACTTCAAGATTATTAAGTCCTGAAAAAATACTTTCCTTCGCCACTCTAAGAATTCCTGTAACTAGAGATTTTTCTAAGTATACATTATCTTTAAGTGCAGCTGTCAATAGTATTCTTATTACATTTATTGCTTCTTCATAGTAATTTTTCAGATAACTTTCCTGCACTGGAACATCATACTCATCTATAAATAACATAACTTTTTTATTATAGTGTATGTTCATATAATGCATTAAAGTGCTTAAAGCTTTATAATACTCCACAATATCAGCTTTTCCAGTTAATATAGCCTCGAATTTATCTTTATCTTGATCTATAAGCTTATCACTTTCTAGCAAATAAACATTATCTCTATATATATCCATCATAAGGCTTTTTATTCCGTATTTAAATTCTTCAAAAGTTGTATATTTTTCGTTTTTAAAAGAAAGAAAAATAACAGGATACTCTCCCTGCATCTTCATTATTTCCTTTTCATTTTCTATTTTTAAACCCTTAAATAATTTTTTATTTTCTTCTTTATTTTCTATATCAAAAAAATGTTTAAGCATACTCATATTAAGTGTTTTGCCAAAGCGTCTTGGTCTTGGTGTTAATATAACTTTTGCTCCATTTTGTACGAATTCTTTTATAAGCAAGCTTTTATCCACGAAATAATGATTTTCTTCTATCATTTCTTTAAAATTTGATGTTCCTACCTGAATTGTTTTCTTCAAAGTTACACCTTCTTTCTTCTTTCTTTAAATAACGGTCACTAAATTATATTTATATTATAGCCCATATTTAATCCTATTAAAACAAAAACAGTGGCAGGCTTTATTACTATGCATAAAGCTTGCCACTTATGATCTATAGATATATTTAAATACGAGTATTACTATAGATAAAAATATACCTATAACATTTTTAACAGCTACATTGACTAGAATAGGTGCCGCACTAGTAGTGTAAAAAATACCTATAAACTTTTTTAAAGTTAAATGTTGGTGATATATAAGTTATAGTTAGTACTATGATACTCAATAATCTATGTACCAACATTTAATTATAATTAAGTATTTTCAATAAATTTCTACACCTATGGATACCCTAAATATTATTCGTTCTCATCTATTAATTCAACATCAGATAAATCTACTTCTAAATCTGAAAATCTTATGGACTTAAATTTATCATTTAAAGTGCAGCTATGTTTTAATTCATACTTATCATCAACTAATGAATAGATCCATACCTTTTTGCTCATTGGTGATACAATCCAATATTCAGGAACACCATAACTTTCATATAAATCCTTTTTTATAATTAAATCATCGTCAGAATTAGATGGACTTAATACTTCAACAACCAACTGTGGTATACCTATATATCCTCTATAAAAAATTTGATTCTTATCACAATAAACTGCAACATCAGGAGCTACTTCTGCCTTTTTAGACTTAACTAATAAGTCTATTTTATTTTTATCACTTTTTATAGTTTCTGGTTCTTCTTTTGTTAAAAATAGAGCTGCTTCAATAGACACATTACATTTCTTTTTAAAATACTGTCTAAACTGTAAATATATTTCCCCTTGTATCTCTATGTGATTATAACGTGGTCTCGGCGACATAAACTTTATAGTATCAATCCATTCTTCCTTTTCAAGAAAATGCTGTTTAAAATCTACTCCCATCTTAACAATCCTTTCATAACTGTTTTAACTTAATTATAACTAATATTTTATTTTCGTCCTCATATTAAATATATAAATTTTAACCTGCCTAATTTAATTATAACCTATACTTAATCCTATTAAAACATAAAGAAATACCAGGATAACCTTATAAAAAATAATATTCTCCGTATATCCAATATAGCACTACTATTACTCAAACAATGACTTAAGTTCATCACTTGATAGAGATTTAAGTACATTTTCAGAAGTATAGCTACTGTCGATAACATCATTAATAAGCTTCTTTTTTTCTTCCTGCATATTTATAATCTTATCTTCTATAGTTCCTTCTGATATAAGTTTTATAACCTGAACAATATTTTTCTGACCTATTCTATGAGCTCTATCGGTTGCCTGCTCTTCCACAGCTGGATTCCACCATGGATCAAAATGTACTACTATATCCGCACTTGTAAGGTTTAATCCTGTTCCCCCTGCTTTTAATGAAATAAGAAATACTTTTATATCTTTATTTTCATTAAATTCCTGCACAAGCTCTAATCTTTTTGAAGCATTTACAGAACCATCAAGATACATATGATTAATTTTTTCTTCATCCAATTTATTTGAAATATTTTTAAGTACTGATGTAAACTGTGAAAATACAAGAATCTTGTGATTATCTTCTATATAATCATGCAAAATAGAAATCAATTCATCACTCTTTGAGTTTTTTCCTTTATAATTATCATAAATTACTGATGGATCAAGACATAGCTGTCTAAGTTTAGTTAGATAAGAAAATATAGTTATCTTGTCATCCTTAAATTCTTCTGATTCCATCTTTTCTTTAATCTCATTCACGTATGAAACATATAATTTCTTTTGTTCTTTAGCAAGCTCCACATAATGATTTTTCTCTATTTTTTCTGGAAGTTCTTTTATAACATCTTCTTTCAATCTTCTAAGCATAAATGGTTTTATGTATTTTTGTAATTCTATAACCGAATCATTTTTATTTACAAATTTATTTTTAAAAGTATTTACACTGTCTAAATATCCTGGCATCAAGAAATCGAATATGCTCCAAAGTTCAATAAGATTGTTTTCTATTGGTGTTCCTGTGAGAACAAATCTATTTTCAGCATTTATATTTTTAACACTTGTTGTATTTTGTGCAACTGGATTCTTTATATTCTGACCTTCATCTAAAATACAATAATCAAATTTTATTGATTTGTATTCTTCTTCATCGTTTCTAAGGGTTCCATAAGTTGTAAGTATAACATCATAATTCTTAAAGTTTTTTAAAACCTCACTTCTCTCATCTTTCAACCCATGAACAATTCCAATTTTCATTAAAGGTGCAAATTTATAAAATTCATTTTTCCAATTATAAATAAGAGATGTTGGCGCAACAATTAATGTAGTTTTATTCTTTTCAGATAATAAAAAAGCTATTGTCTGAATTGTTTTACCAAGTCCCATTTCATCAGCTAAAATTCCACCAAATCCAAGATAGCTTAAATTCTTAAACCAATTAAAGCCTGTAATCTGATATTTTCTAAGTTCAGCATTTAAATTCTTCGGAACTTTAAATTTGATTTTCTTTAAATCGTCTAATTTTTTAGAAATATCCTCTATGATATCTGTGCCTTCTATAAAATCAAGTTTTTTATCCTTAATATAATTATTTAATACTACTGCTTTATTTCTACCAATATTTATTTTTCCATCTTTATTCTTATTATCCATGTTGTCTACAAGTCTTAAAAAATCACCTAATTCTTCATTTTCAAGACTTATAAAACTGTCATCCTTAAGCTTATAATATTTTCTTTTTTCATTAAGAGCTTCAAGAATGTTTTTATACTCTGCCGGATTGATATCTTCTATTTGAAATTTAAACTCAAGATAATCATTATCGCTGGTATTTATTCCTGCTGTTATTTTAGGATTTATATATACCTTTTTTTCTTTTAATCTATCTGAATAATATATATCTCCAAAAGGTTCTAATTTCTTATAATCTTCTTTGATGAAATTATATAAATCTTCTTCATTTCCTTCAAACACAAACTGCTTATTATTATATTCAAAATTTAATTCATCTAATGTATTAAGGATATCCTGTTCTTTATTGTTATCACGAATTATTATTTTTTCTTTTATGTCTGACTGATTATAAAATTTCACAACTTCATTTCCATATTTTAAATCTACATCCAGAACCATTTTCTTCTTTTTATAATCAAGCTTAAATTGAACATTAAGCTTTTCACTTATAATATTATCTATTTTTTTATCTAAAACTACTTCATTTCCACATGACTCAATTTCCGATACTATATTGTTAAATAAGTCAGCTTTATTTTCCTCTTTAAACTCTACGATATTATACTGGCTGATAAACTGTAATATTGGAGTAATTATCTTAATTTGATTTGGTGACGGAAGATATATTTTTCCATTAAATAAATAAACGTCATTTCTAGGAGTTAAACAAAAAATATTTCTATCATCAAGCTTTAATATGTATTTATCATTGTTTTTATCAAGTTTAAATTTAATTGGAATATCTTCTTTTAATACTGTAAATTTCTCATCATTTAGTGTTATTTCTTTACCTATATTCATTTCCAAAAACTTTCTTAGAGAAATATCACTTATGTACATATATTTACCTTTTATAATAAACTCTCTGTAATTAGAGCGTAATGCAACTGATACGAATTCTTCTATATATCTACATACTTCTTCATCACTTTTATTGAATCTCTGCCTTGATGGTGAATAAGTAAAGCCTTTTCCAAATTCTAAATCACTCTTATTTAATCTTGCATAAACAAAGTCTTGTAAACTTTTCAAAACATACATTCTGTTTTGACCTATTTTAAAACTTATATCGTATGTATCAGATTGTGCATATTTATCAATAAAAACTTCTAATTTTACATTTTCCTTGGGAGCATTAAAAACCTTAACATAATTTATAAGATTAACACCCATATTATCATGTAATATTTTTTCCTCTTTTTCTTCTCTTCTAGATTCTGATATGTATAAAAGTATAATTGCAGCTACATGTTTGCATATCTCATCTGAATAATATCCATATTTGCAGTTACAATCATTAAAAATTATCTGTGATTTTTTTGTATTAATGGCTACATGACTTCTAATATAATATCTCTCTCCTTGAGTCTTTCCAAATATGTGTATTATATTTTCATCATTGTCATCTCTTCTTATATTTCCGATCTCTACATTGTTATTATTTAAATCTATTTCAGCATCTTTAATTGTTTTAATATCCGCTAATTTATATAAATTACGCTCTAATCTATCTAAATATAAAGACATCTAACTCCCTCATTTCTAGTATGATTCTTAAACTATTCATTTGATATCAATATCTTAATTATATCCAAAACTTTAAATTATTAAAACACGCAAGTATATAAGACCTACGTGGGCCCTTATATACGTTAAAATATACCTGTAACTTTTTTAAAGTTAAATGTTGGTAACTTATAAGTTATAGTTGAAACCTTATAATCACCAACATCTCTACTAATATCTATAACAACATTTAATTATAATTAAGTAATTCTATATATTTAACCTATAGGTTCCTAATGGACCATATTCTAAATCTAAAGATATCAAAACCAAAAGATAGTGGCAAGTTTTATGTTATTGCATAAAACTTGCCACTAAAACTTATCTTAACTCAAGATAAATTTTTTCTTCTGATATATTTAAAAACATCTTTAAAAAGCATAATTCCGTCTTACAAATTTTTAAAATTCTTTCACGTGCTAATTTTCTCTGATAGTAATCATGAGTATATCTATTTCTAATTTTCACTATACTTTGAAGCTTTTTTGAATCTTCTTTAGAAATAAATCCAAAGTCGCTGGATAATTCAATAATTTCAGGCCCTGATTTATTAGGAATATAATTTTCTGTAGTTACAAGATATGTTTCGCACATATCTATTATAAATTCACAAAAAGAATTAAAATATGAAATCATAGCTTCATCTATAATATCATCAGTTCCATCAGGATTTCTTTTTATGCATTCTTTTATCTTAAGTAAAAATACCTTACTTTCAGAAAATTTCGATTCTAATTTCTCTTTCTTATACTTATAATAAACCATTCTTTATAGCCTCCAGTTCCTTTAAATTTTCATTTCTAATAACTTCCAATGGTTCCCTATCTCTTTTAAATACAGAATATCCAAGTAAATAATCTAAATACTTTTCTTCATCAAATATTATTTTATCTTCACTCATAAGTAAAAGTTCACTAAATGGATAATTAAAATCATGTATAAAAGTATAATGAATATTATTATGATTAAAGTATTCTGGTAAAATGCCATCTAAATAATCTTCAATTTCAAATTCTTCATCAAAATCTAATTCTTTTTTCAAAAGGATCATAACGTCAATATCACTTCTATTCTTATCAAAACATTCTTCATGATAACTTCCAAATATACCTATAGATAAAACATCTTTTAAACATTCATTATTTAATTGGCAATCTTTTATCATTAATTTTTCCATTTTTCACTTCGCCTTTCGAATAAATCTAAAGTAAACAACAATTTATTATATTAATTATATCCCAAATTTTAAGTTATTAAAACAAAAACAGTGGTAGCCTTTATTATTCTCAACAAAGTTTACCACTGTAAAATTTATTAGAAAGATGATTTATTCCCATTCCCCTGATTTATTTACATAATATCCATTTACAGTAGTGTCAACTGCCATGCTTCCATCATAATTTAAATAGTACCATTTATTACCATTTTGTATCCATCCAGTAACCATTGCTCCTGAATTATTTAATAAATACCATTTTTCATTATTATCCCTAAACCATCCAGTTCTCATAGCTCCATTTTGACTTAAGCTGTACCATTTGCCGTCACTATCTTTATGCCATCCTGTTTTCATAAATCCATTGCTATCAATGTTATACCATTTTCCATCTGTATCCTTAATCCAGCCTATCGCAGTTTTTCCATCTTTAATATATGTCCATTTTTCTTGAACTTGTTTCCATCCATTATCTGATGTTAATTCAGTAGCTACATTTTTTTCCTGAAGCTTTATTTCTGATACAATATAATTTTGTCCATCTTCTACATTAATATCTATAAAATTATCATTATCTTTTATTTTATCTTGTGATACTACTTTAACTAATTTTACGTTCCCTAATTCATTGGTGTTAATATGACTTTTGCTCCATTTTCTATAAATTCTTTTATAAACAAGCTTTTATCTACGAAGTAATGATTTTCTTCTGATATATTTAAAAACATTTTTTAAACATTCATTATTTAATTGTTATTTTGTTATAATTCTTGTTAATAAAATTATTCTATGTAATCCATTTAGTTTAGTACACTATTTATTAAATTCATAATATTGCTATTAAATTTTTTCATTTTAGCCTCAGAGTTATCTAAACTCTCTCCTATGACTGAAAGATATATTTTCATCTTAGGTTCTGTTCCTGATGGTCTAACTACAAACCACGATCCATCACTTAAAACATATTTTAAAACATTTGATTTAGGAAGAGTCAGTTCTTCTATTTGATTATTCAAAAGTGATTTTTTTTCCGATAATTTATAATCAAAAATCGTTTCTATCTTTATACCATTAACTTCTGTTAAAGTATTATTTCTTAAGGATTTTAAACAATTACTTATTTTCTCCTGACCTTCTTTACCTTTTAGCTCTATTGATACAAGCTCTTCTTTATAATAACCATACTTTTCACATAAATTTATAAAACCATCATATAAGCTTAGTCCAATACTCTTATAATATAATGTCATCTCACATATCATTTGAGCAGTTACGACAGCATCCTTATCTCTTGCATGATTTCCAAAAAGGCACCCAAAACTTTCTTCAAACCCAAATATAAACGAATTACTATTGCTTTCTTCAAATTTCCCTATTAATTCACCAATATATTTAAATCCAGTTAATACATCAAATAATTGTACATCATAGTCCTTACATAGATTTTCAACCATATCTGTAGTTACTATAGTTTTTATAATTGCACCTTTTTTATCTAACCTATTTTCTTTCTTATATGCGTCTAAAATATAGTGAGTCAATAATACACCTATTTGATTACCATTTAAAATCTTATAAGACCCATTTGAATCTTTAACAACAACTCCTATTCTATCAGCATCTGGATCTGTTCCAAAAATAATATCTGGATTTATTTGTTTTGCCATATCTAAAGCAAGTTCAAAAACTTTAGGATCTTCTGGATTTGGATATGGAGCTGTTGGAAAATTTCCATCAGGAATTTCTTGTTCTTTTACTATGTGAAGATTTTCATATCCAAGTTCAGTTAAAATTCTTCTTATCGGCATTAACCCGGTTCCATGTATAGGTGTATAAATTATCTTCAAATCTTTTGCATAATTTTCAATTAAAGATTTATTTATTGTATATGATTTTAATTTATCTATATACTTTCTATCTATTTCTTCTCCTATTATACAAAGTAAATTTTCTTCAATTGCATCTTCTTTTTTTATTTTTTTTATACTAGTATAATTTACATTATTTATTTTAGAAATTATAATATTAGCTGCCTCATCTGTTATCTGACACCCATCTTCGCCATAAACTTTATATCCATTATATTCTTTAGTATTATGAGATGCTGTTAAAACTATTCCCGCATTACATTTTAGTTCTCTAATTGAAAAACTCAACTCTGGTGTTGGTCTTAAACTTTCAAATAAATTAACTTTTATATTATTAGCGCATAAAACTAATGCAGCACACTCTGCAAATTCAGGTGACATGTTTCTTGAATCATATGCTATTGCTACTGATATAGTATTATTGCAATACTTTTCAATTAAATAGTCTGCTAACCCTTGTGTTGCTTTGCCGACTGTGTATATATTTAATCTATTACTTCCAGCTCCAATAACCCCTCTTAATCCACCTGTTCCAAATTCTAAGTCTTTGTAAAATCTATCCTCAATTTCTTTTTCATTATTTATAGATAAAAGTTCTTCTTTTGTATTTTCATCAATAATATTTGAATTTAACCATTCATTGTACTTTTCTTTAAAATTCATTTGTATCTCCTCACTAATCATATATATTTTTATTTAGATTAGGTATAATTAATAAAAGTTATTAACTATATTTCTATATGCTTAAATAGACTATTCTATTTTACCCTTATTCACCAAATATATCATTTACTCTATAATGCTTCATTGTATATTTTTTCAATTTTAGATGTTACTATTTCCCATGAATATGATTCCTCTACTACTTTTCTAGCATTTCTTCTTATATAATCTAAATTATCATATTCTTTAATTATATAATATAATCTTTCTGCCAAGTATGATTCATCACCTCTTTTAAAAAGAAAACCGTTGTTATTATCTTTTATTACTTCTGGTATTCCACCAGTATTGCTTCCAATTACAATTTTTCCACAGGACATTGATTCAAGCATAGATAAACTTACAGCTTCCATAAGCGATGGAATTACAATTATATCACTTGCTTGAGTAATCTTATTCATATTATCGTATTCAATATTACCAAGAAGCTTTATATAATCAGCTAAATTATTTTCTTTTATAAAATTGAAAATTTCACTTTTATATTCTGGATAATCTTCGTAATCATTTCCTATGAATACAAATTCTATTTTTTCACTTATATCTCTTTTTTTTAGAATATTAATAGCCTTTATAAGATATATTATCCCTTTAGTTGGTGCCCATCTTCTTGGACATAATATAATGCACTTATTTTCATTTATACCAAAATTCAATCTATTTTTACGAATTTCTTCATCAGTTGCAACATAGAAATCATCTAAATTAACACCATTAGGAATATATGAGAATGTTCTTTCATCTCTTATTCCTTGAAATTTATTTAATTCTTCACTTGGTGACATTATATAGTTAAAATGCTTAGTTAATTTCTTTATAATTATTTTATTAAATGGTAGCTTTTTTAAAAATAGAAATTCACCTGTATGATTAGTAAATATAATTCTATAAGTTTTACTGAGTTCTTTAGAAAGTTTATACCCTGAAATAAAATCATGTTGGTGTATAATTATATTTTCTTTCTTATAATTATTATATTTTATATCATTTTCTATAAACTCAGTTATCACTCTATAAAATTTATTATAAAAATTTTTTCTTAAATAACCACTAATATATCCCATTAAACCATTTGATTTATTTTTATAATTTAAATATATCTCTTCACTTTTTGAATCACCAATTTTTATTCTATGAACTTCAATTCCATCTAAAATTTCAACACTTGTATTCTCTAAATTGATTACAGGATTTATTATCTTGACTATATTTCCATTCTTCACAAGTTCTTTAGAAATATTATGAATATGACTTTCACGTCCTCCAATTGATGGATAAAAAACAGTAGTAAGCATATATACAACTTTTTTCATAAATAAATTCCTTCCAATAAAATATCTAATTTTTAATTTATTAATAATTACATTATTAAATCTGTTCATTATATAAATCAATATAAATCTTTCTCAGCTTTTCTGCTGAGTCATCCCAATTAAATTTTTCTACTTGCTTAATTCCATTCTCAATCATCTTTTGTCTAATATTAGAATCTCTTAATATTTTTTTTATAGATTCACTAATCTTTCTATAATCAAGAGGTTCTGTGATAATTGCAGAATCTCCAGCGACTTCTGGTAATGACGATGAATTAGAAGTTATAACTGGTGTTCTACTTGCCATAGCCTCAGCTACTGGTATCCCAAAGCCCTCATATAATGATGGAAATAGAAATATTTCTGCACCTTGATATAATGCCGGTTTATCACTATCATCAACATAGTCAGTAAATACAACATTATTTTCAAGACCATATTCACTAACTAAATTAAAAATACTATCATAAAGCCATCCCTTTTTTCCAGCTAAAACTAGCTTTATATCCTCATCACTTGACTTAATAAAATCATTATAAGACTTTATTATTGTTTCTATATTTTTTCTTGGCTCAAGTGTTCCTAAGTAAAGAAGATATCTTCCGATTATATTATACTTTCTTTTAATTTTTTCAATATGCTTTTCATCTAATACCTGTTTATACATCTCATCTACACCTGGATAAATAACGGTAATTTTATCCTCTGGTATATTTAAATATTTTATAATATCATTTTTAGAGTTTTCTGAAATTGTTAATATATAATCAACCCTATTTACAGTATTAATCATATCTTTTTTAAGTCTTTCTCTATTCTTTTTGTCCATTGTTTCTGGATAAAGAATATATGTTAAATCATGAATAGTGGTTATTACTTTTCCTGATATATTAGTTGGTACTATAAAATTGAAAAATTGATATATATCCGCATCATTTCTAAATAGTACATTATATTTTATAGGCATACATCTCCATATACGCCTATATATACTATAAGGAAATAATGAACATATATTTTTATTCAATGTTAAATCTGGTATATCCTGTTCTATATCATTTCTATTTAAAAAATTAAATATATTTCCTTGAAACTTTATATCTTTAAAATTTTCTAATCTCTTTGTCAACTCATAAGTGTATACTCCAATACCTGACTTATTCTTAAGACAAGGCTGTAATTCAATAGATACTTTCATTAGATTCTCCTTTCATAAATAATTTAAATTTTACTTCAACACATCCAAATATATATCATATACTTGCTTAGCGCATTGTTCCCAATTAAATAACTTAATTCTTTCCCTTCCTTTAATTTTTAGATTATTTTGTAAGTAATTATCCTTTACTATGTTTAACATATTATTAGATATATCTTGAATATTATTAGGGTTGCAATACATAGCTGCATCCTTACATGTTTCTCTAAAAATTTCTATATCTGATACCAATACTGGTATATTTCTCCCCATTGCTTCTAATGGTGGAAATCCAAAACCTTCATAGAGAGATATAGTTGAAAATATTCCAGCATTTTTATAAAGAACTTCAAGTTCTAAATCTGATATATAATCAGTAAACACTACATGATCTCTGAGATTATTTTCTGTAACATATTTAAACATATGATCATATCCCCAACCTTTTTTCCCTGCTATAACAAGCTTATAATCTAAACCCTCGTTTTTAGATAACTCAAAAGCTTTAATTAAATTTTCAATATTTTTCTGGGGTGCAATGATTCCAACATATAAAATATACTTATTTTTTTCAATCTTATATTTATTTAATGTATTATTTTCAAAGTCTATATTTAATTCATTTTTTAAAATATCTATACCACAATAAACTACAACTGATTTTTCTTCTGCTTCTGGAAAATATCTTATAAGTTCTTTTTTAGAAAATTCTGAATCGCAAATAAGTTTATCTGCATGTTTAACTGTATTCTTTAATAAAATACCTTTTGTTAACACTTGGCTTTTAGTATATTTATCTCTCATAGTATACATTGCCATATCATGAATTGTTGCTATCTTCTTTCCTTTATATAATACAGGTGTCGCATAATCTGGAAAATGGATTAAATCATACTTCTTATATAATTTATTTGCTATTAACTGCTCATATATTATCCTATCTTTACTTCCATTTATCTCTCTATCTGCATACATATATTGATCTGAAATAAGATTGTCTTTAAGTTCATTTCTAAGTAAGATATCTAAATCATACCTCTTTTCGTTAAGTTTAGTAAATAACTTATACGTATATTTCGAAATTCCAGCTCCATTTTTTGAATAATGAAGACCATTTAATAATATTTTATTCATAAATGACACCTTTCAGTTTAATTTACTTTATTATAACAAAAAAGTGGCTTTTAAAGCCACTTTTAAAAATTCATTTCACTTATTTATAAATTTTCGAATAATACTCCATGTATTTTCCAGAAATTATTTTATTCATTGATTCTTTATGCTGAGATAATCCATATGGACTATTCGGTGCCATGACTGGTATTTTATGTAAACGCCCCCCCTTCTTAGCAAGTGTTCAATATATTTCATCTGTATATACTTGTACAAATTTTATATTCATCACTATACTTATCATTAAGATTAACTTTACAAAATTGTTTTGCTATATCAAGTAATGCTTAAGTACCACATATATTAGTTAATAACAATATTTCTGGATTTTCTATACTTCTATCTTTATGAGATTCTGCTGTAAAATTTATAACATCATTTATATTATGTTCTTCAAAAACCTCTTTAAGCAATTTTCTCTCTAATATCACCTTTAATAAAAGTATAATTTGAGTTATTCTCAATTTCTTTTAAATTCTCTAAATTTCCTGTGTAAAATAATACTGCTACTTTTTTTTAAATCCATTTTCTTTCTTAGCTTCTTCAATTTTTTATTTTCAGTAATATCATTACTTTATTCTTTTAATTCTAGTTTTATTTTGCATTCATTGCAGTATAAGTCACTCAATTATAAATACTAGCTTTAGAAACTCCCTCTTCTTCTGATAAGCTTTTTAATATTCTTACTTATAGATAAAGTTTAACTATTTTATGTTTTCCTTCTTGTTCAAAACTTTGTACCATAATTCATTCCCTTTTTCCCAATAATATTATAGTTTGTTAACTTCTTATACTACAACTCAAGTTTTCCATTATGCAATTTTAAGGCTTTTTTTAATTTTACTCATTAAAATAGCAATAATTAATGATAATATTAATGTAACCAAAAATATTACAAGCGGAATTTTAAAGGAATATATAAATGGTGCTGTATATATAGTTGTAATAAACCCATGTATCAAAAACATATCCATCGAATATTTACCTATATATACAAGTATATCATTAACCATACTGATTTTTGATAAATACATATAATTAATAATAATTACTATTAACGCATATACAGTATCTAAAGCATATCCTTCATACGACATACCAAGCCTTAATCTTTCTTTTGAAATTATTGCAAACAAAAATAAAAACAATATCATATTTATATAGTTAAACTTTTTATCATTAGATATCTTGATAATATCTTCTAAAGTATTATTATAAGATAAAAATACTCCTAATATAAATGGAAAAAACCAGAATGCAATCCATTTTATATTTAATATATTATAATTAAACAATCCTGGAAACAACATTAATGATGACAGTAACAAGAACATTAAATTATATTTTTTTATTAATTCTCGTATTAATGGAAATAATATATATAAAATTATTGTTAATGTTATATACCACCATGAACCATTAAATCCTTGATAACCTGTTATAAATTGAATTCCTGTATAACTATAAGCTATTTTTAACCATCCATTACCTTGTATAATTTCAGAAAACTTATCCTTAAAAAATATTATTCCTATGATTATTGATAATGTTATTGCAAACCAATAACTAATATATATCTTTGATAAACGTTTCTTGTAAAAATTTAATATGTTAAATTCTGTTCTGTTACTCTGCTCTAATCCATATCCACTTAATATTAAAAATATAGCCACACAAACTTTTGATAGTACTCCTATATTTTGAGCAAACTCTGCGTTATATACTGTTACATTTGAATCTGCAATATTATAAAATAAATGATGGAATATCATAAAACACATAGCTATCCCCTTACATGAATTAGTAATATTCACTGTAAATTTGTTTTCCAAATTACAACATCCTTCCTACTATAAATTACTAACATATCTCTTAGAATTTGTGCTCAAAACATTTTTTTCTTGCTTATTTAATTGTAAATATTTAACATACTCATATATATTTTCTTTTCTAACATAATACAATCCACAATTTCCATTAATAATAAGATTTTTTAATTCATAATTCTCCTCAGGTACTATTAATATAATTCCATTCTCCATTAATTTTTTTATTATTGTACTACTTATTTTATAATCTGGTAATATTACAACTATATCTAATTTATAAAGATCCCATTTATTAATCCAATCTAACATATATACTTCAATGTTTGTACCAATATTTGTACATACATTACTTAAATCATAACTTCCATAAAATCCAACTTTCATTTTGTCGCTTTCAACAAAATTTCGTAACTCTTCATTATACTTATTGATTATTTTATTAACTTGTGCTGATAATGATATTTTATTTATTTTTTCATAGGCATTCTCACCATATGACGTTATCAAATTTCTATTATCTATAAAATACTGAATTTTATCTGCTAAATCTCTTGCATTGCCAGCTTCAAACAGCAATCCATCTTTATTTTCTTCAATAAGCTCAATATTTCCACCTAAATTTGAGGCTATAACTGGAATCTTACATGCAAAAGCTTCTGTTATGCTGACAGGCTGATTTTCTGGCCAAATAGATGCAATAAAATATACATCTGTTTCCTCATATACTTTTTGTATTTCTGAATTAGGAACTTTTCCCCAAAACTTTATATTACTAAATATATTATTTTCCTTTGCAAAATCTATATATGTTTGCCTTTCTTCTCCATCACCTACAATATTTATTTGAATTACATCCTTATTCTTTATGTATGTAAGGGCTTCTAACATTGTAATTACACCTTTGTGCTTTCCTAAGTATCCTACAAATGTAAATCGTAGCTTTGAACTAGATTTTTTTTCTATATTCTCATATTTTTCTATATCTATTCCATTCCATATTACATTCATCTTATCTTTTGGAAAACCAGCTTTGATATAATTATCTGCTAGATACTTACTTGGTGATATAAATATATCAACTTTACTTAATATGTGCTTAAAATAATCTTGTCTCATTCTTATAGGGACTTTTACATTATTTCCCGTAATATATTGCATACATTCTTCACAGTTATTAAAATTTTTACAAATAGATTCTTTATTTTTTAATATTGTATTCTTATAACAATAACCCCAATTATCATGTAATGTAATAATAGTTTTCATTTTTTTATTATGTGCTATATCTATTATTCCTAATGAAAGTCCTATGATATTATGACAATGAACAACTGATGGATTATATCTATCTACTATTTTGTTAAATGCCTCATCTACAAATTTATTATTAAAATTTATAAATTCATTAGCAAAATTTTCTGATTCAAGTTTAATTCTATAAACTTCTATACCTTCAAACTCTTCTTTATATAATTTGTATTGCTTTTTATCACTATAAGTATCCCCTGCAAAAACTACTACATTATATCCACTTTTTTTTAATTCCTTAGCTTGACTATGTGCAATAATCTCAGCTCCTCCTACAAATTTAGGAGGATAAGAATTACTGCAAATGATTATAGTATTCTTATCCCTATTCATCTTTTCCTCCACAATATCAATATCCTATATAATTTATTCTATTAATTTGACAAACATACAATTGCTAATCCGCCATTAATTGATGTTATATCATTATTTTCTTTTGAATTAGTGTTTATAAAATTTAAATCTATCCATTTTAAATTATTAATTTTTTTCCACTCAATATAAGATAATTCTTTTTTTAATGTTTTATCATAATTACAATTAATAATAACAAATAGAGGTTGTTCTATTTTATGTTGTTTTAAAATATTAAAGGTTTCTTTAATTACTTCTATCTTTTCATTCATAAATATGAAATTAATATCTGCTTTACTTCTACATACTTCATCACTAATTATTGGTAAAATATCTTTTATTCTTCCATTAAGATTAATTACATTATCTTTATCTATATTTTCTTTTTTACTTGAATCTATAGAAAATACAACATTAGAATAATTTGAGGCTAATTCTTCACATTTAGTATCACCAATCAATATGGAACAATCTGGTGATATTTTTTCTAACATACTAGTCAATACAAATTGTTGCCCTATGTTTAAAGTGCATCCACTCATCTTAATTCCATTAAATAATATATTTTTTATTGGATCTACTATTTTTTTATTTTCTTGATTAGCCTTTGAATTATTATATAAAATATCAAGTAATCTTAAACTATAATCTCTCCATGTTCTTATATATCGTGAAATAGATTCTTGTTCTAGCTTATGTCTCAATTGAGTATTAGTAGCTAACTCATAGATTGCTTCCATTATCTTTTCTTCATCTGTTACATCAACAGTATAGCATCCACCATCTTTAGCCAATTCATTCATTACAGATTTATTAGAGCATATGCACACTTTTCCATTCCAAAGGCTTTCAATTATAGGCATTCCATACCCTTCAATAATTGAAGGATATACAGTGAAAGTACATTCTTTATATAAATTAATAAGCTGCTCATCATCTACAACACCTAACCATTTTATTCTAGGGTTATCTTTTGAACACTTTTCAACAAAACTAGGTATCTCATCATTCCCCGCATATCTATTTCCAACTAAATCTAATTGCCAATTTAAATTTGGATATTTTTCTGATAACATCATACATGCATTTAATAATCTCTTGTGATTTTTTCTTGGTTCTAAGGTAGATATACATAATAATTTTATTTTACTATTATTCGAATTTTGGATTGTTCTTGTTCTCTGAATTCCTTCTAATTCTCCTGCTAATAAATTATTTTCAACCCTTGTTTCAATTATATTATTTTCTTTCCAAAAACTTATTAAGTCATTACCACTACTTTGAGATATAGGAATAACTGTATTACACATCGCTAAACCCTTCATATAGTTTCTATGATTTTGTAACACTTCTTCATTGCAAAATTCTGGATTTAATACTGGTATAGCGTCATAAAAAATAGCTGATACCTTTATTTGTTTATTTTTTACATATTCTCTAATTATACTTGCTTGATTTTCATTAATTGTTTCAGTAATTAATAATGTACAATCTTTATTATCAAACTTATTTCTTACTTCATCTAATGTTAATCTATTTTCTCCATCCTTACTTCTATAAACAATATTATTAATATCAGGTCCACCATAAGAAGATAATAATTTTATTTCTTCAGTATATGGAAATACATACTTATTAATACTACTATCCCATAAAACAAAAATAGTTTGAACTCTTTCCTGAATATTTCTTGAAATTTTTCTTGTAACTCTCATAACACCTGAATTTGCTGTATCATGACTTGCATTTGTAACATCTATTAATATGACTCTATCTTTATATTTAATCTTAATCAATTTTTCTATAAATTCATTTGCACATCTTCTCCATGTAAAAAATTCTTTAAATTTAATATAATCACTATCATCATTTCTTATATTATCTAAATTTAAAGTTTTGTTAATCTTTTGCACCATTTCATCTGTTGATTCACATAAATAGTATTCATTTATAACAACCTCTGGATGAGCCCCTTTATTAAAAACAAAAACTGGCCTTCTTAATAATTGCATTTCTGCAAGCGGAAGATTAAATCCTTCCCATAATGATACTGAAATCCCAACATCACTAATCTCCATTAGTTTTTGTAAGTCATCGTCGCTTACAAAACCTAATGGTTTAATATTTTCTTTTAAATCATTAGGTACATCTAATTCATCTTTTTTAGCTAAAGTTAACATGACAATATCTTTGTTTTCTTCTTTAATTTTTCTTAAAATATTAAAGCTTGCTTCTGAGTTTTTATAATTTTCCTTTTCAAATCTTCCCAAAAGAAATAATATTTTTTTACCATTATTCTTTAATTGTTCTACTTCTTCCACTAAAACACTCTTTTTTAATCCTAAATTATTATCTGACCATAATCCTAAACTCATGTGGTCACATCCAAGTAATATACTACTTACAGGTATTATCCCCTTACTATCAGGTTCACTTTGAGTTTTCTCTAAAAATTTACTTATAGCAATTATCTCATCTGCATAATGTAAATTATCACTTCTTAGATTCTTTAATTTTTTTTGTACAATTAAAGCTCCACCTCTCATATTATCATTTGGAACTGCACCATAGTCATGAAATATAGCAGTTCCACACTTATCTTTTAAAAACTTAATAGAATCATAAAATGGCCATCCTGCAATTATGGCTACATCCGGAGAACTATCTTTATTAAAATATGTATTCCAATTCTCCTCTAACCATTTAATTGTATACTCATTTGAATTTATATATTCTGGAGCTTCAGGTAGCTTTATAAAATCATCAGTACACGTTTCTACCGCCGCTTTATCTAATTTATTGCCCATCATAATAACTTCATGACCCATATCCTTAAAATACTTACCTAATAGCATTAATACACGGTCAACTCCAAATCTAAATAAAAATCTCTCATTACATAATAATATTTTCATAAAGCAATACCTACTTTCTATTCTTTATAAGCTAAAATTGAATAATCTGTTGTTCCATTAAAGAAATTAGCTATTTCCCCTATTTCAATACTTTCCACATTAGTAACATCAATTGCATTGTATGGATGTAGTCTTAATATGTCAACTCTATCGAATCCACAACTTTCAGCCAAAAATTGTAATTGAGTAGGTGGTATTGGTTTAGAATGTGTTAAATCAAGATAAAAATTACATGCACCAATTATAATATTTTCTGGATTAGGAGTCTCAAATATAGCCATTCCTCCAGATTTTAATACTCTATAACTTTCTTTAAGCAATTTTATTATATTATCGCCTCCAATATGCTCTAATATTTGAAAACCAGTTATAACATATACAGATGAATCTTCAAGTTTTGATAAATACGATATTGCATCATCTTTAACTACATTCAAATTTAAACCACTACAAAATTCTACCATATTTTGATTCATATCTACTCCTGTATATATAAATCTTTTTTCTTTAAGTAGTTCTAACCATTCTCCTCTCCCACATCCAACATCTATAACATTAGTGCTATCATGATTATTGTGTTCATCAAGATTTTCTAATATTGGTATATAACGTTCTAATCTTTCTTTTATTTCACTTCTGTCACCTCTAAATTTATCTTCAAATTTAAGGTATACTTCATCAAATTCTGCTTCCTCTTTTTCTTTAATTAATTTATCTTCTAGTTCCTTTCTCACAATATTATCATAATTATCTTTTAACAAATTAATTTCTTCATAGCTTTCGCCTATTTTATTCTTAACTTTCAATATATCTTCATTAATATTCAATATATCTTCATTAAT
>ULRM01007474.1_pt1 | contig 47432 bp, 37 predicted proteins | sample 1955551 | NCBI WGS metagenome assembly ULRM01 (sample SAMEA4835686, study PRJEB28245) | human gut metagenome | biome: gut microbiome; material: fecal sample | place: Denmark | collected 2008
AGAGAACTTATGGAACTTCGTAATTCACATAAGGCATTTGGTCTAGAGGGTGAATGTATTACAGAAAGTAATGGAAGTAAATTAATTATAACAAGAAAATGTGGAGAATATACATTAACATTAAAAGCTGATTTAAAGAGTTATGATTTTACTATTGAATAATAGTGTTGTTAAAAGGCTGGTTATATTTTAATCAGTCTTTTAACTTACAAGATTATATAGAAAGAAATGTTACTGGAAATAAAGAGTGTGTCAATAATATTCTAAATGATAAAAAAGATCAGCTCAAATGCAGGGTTTGGATATGTAAATAACTGACACACTTATATTGGCATGGAATTTGCTATTAATATCATTGTAAGAATAAAACATAAAAGAAAGGATGTAGAAAATGATAGGAGTAGTAGTTGGGACCCATGGTATGTTTTCTGAAGAAATAGTAAAGTCTTCTGAAATGATTTTTGGTAAACAAGAAAATGTTTCTAGTGTAACATTTAAGCCTGGAGAGGGAGTTGAGCACTTAGTTGAAAAGTACAAGAAAGCAATTGAAAAATTGGATTGTACTGATGGTATTTTATTTATGGTGGATTTATTTGGAGGAAGTCCTTTTAATGCAGCAAGTATGATTGCAATGAACATGGAAAAGGCAGAAATTGTTACAGGGGTTAATCTTCCCATGCTATTGGAGGTTTTCGGAAGCAAGGAATTTATGTCAATTACAGAACTTGTAAATATAGCAGAGGGTTCTGGAAGAGAAGCAATAAAAAAATTAGAAAAATCTCAAATAGATGAAGAAGAACTATAATAGATACTTTAAATTAATAGTATGAAATTAAAGATTGGAGAGAAAAATTATGGAAATTAGTTTTGTAAGAATAGATGATAGATTAATACATGGACAAGTAGCTACAGTATGGTCAAAGGAGAGTGGATGCAATAGAATAATGGCTTGCAGTGATGAAGTTGCAGCAGATACATTAAGAAAACAATTGTTGCTTCAAGTAGCCCCTCCAGGAATAAAGGCTTATGTAGTACCAATAGAAAAAGCCATAGAGGCATATAAGAATCCCAAATATGATAGTTTTAAAACATTATTTTTATTCACTAATCCAACAGATGTTTTAAGAATGGTAGAAGGTGGAGTAGATATAAAATCTATTAATGTTGGAGGAATGTGCTACAAATCAGGTAAAACACAGATTACTGGAGCAGTTTCAGTAGATGAAAACGACATAGAAGCATTTAAACAATTAGATAAGAAAGGTATTGAACTAGAAGTGAGACAAATAGCAAAAGATCCTAAAGTAAAGTTAATGCAAAAGCTAAAAGAATCTAATTTATTATAACTAGTGTTATACAGTAAAGGAATAATTTTAAGTTAATGCTTACCATATGGAAAGAGTACACTTTTAATTACTTCCATTATTGTGAGCTTATATTAAATATCAAACTGCATAACTATGTAGTTTAACTCTGTAATACTATTAATTTTTATATAGTTATAAAATTATTTGTAATAAAATTGCATTATTTATATTTTTTTATGCGCATATATTTTGACAGAATAAATTAGATAAATAAGATATTTTGAAAGGAATGATTAACATGAGTACTTTACAGTTAATTTTATTAGTTATAGTGGCGGCTATAGCAGGAATGGGAAGTGTACTTGACTCAGCTCAGACACATAGACCTTTAGTTGCATGTACATTAGTTGGATTAGTATTGGGAGATTTACCAACAGGAATAATATTAGGTGGTACCCTTGAAATGTTAGCTCTTGGATGGATGAATGTTGGAGCAGCAATGGCACCGGATGCAGCATTAGCAAGTGTAATTTCTGCTGTTTTGGTAATAGTAGGAAAGCAATCTATAGGTGCTGGTATAGCAGTAGCAGTACCTATTGCAGCAGCAGGACAAGTTCTTACAATATTTGTTAGAACAATTACGGTATTTTTCCAACATCTAGCTGACAAATATGCAGAAAGTGGAAATACAAGAGGGATAGAAATATGTCATTTTACAGGATTATCGCTTCAAGCTATTCGTGTAGCTATACCAGCTGCTATAGTTGGACTTTTAGCAGGAACAGATGCAGTAAATGCAATGTTAGCAGCAATTCCAGAAGTAATAACAAGAGGATTACAGGTTGCAGGTGGATTTATAGTAGTTGTTGGTTATGCAATGGTAATTAATATGATGAATAGTAAGTCATTAATGCCATTTTTCTTTATAGGATTTTTATTAGCTGCATTTACCGATTTTAATTTATTAGGATTTGGTGCTGTGGGATTAATTGCAGCGATATTTCATATTAAATCAATGGTTAATAATTCAGCAAAATTAGTATCAATTGGTAGCAACATAAATGATATCGATGACAGTGACTTAATGTAAAGTATAGGAGGAATAATAAAATGAGTGAAAAGAAATTACAAAAAAAAGACTTAATAAGTATGTTTATTCGTTCAAATTTTTTATTAGGATCATTTAATTTTGAAAGAATGCAGTCGGTAGGTTTTTGCGTTTCAATGATTCCAGCATTAAAAAAATTATATAAAGGTAAGGATTTACAAGATGCATTAAAAAGGCATTTAGAATTTTTTAATACACAACCATTTATAGCTGCACCTATAATGGGTATAACTGCTGCAATGGAAGAACAGAAAGCAAATGGAGCAGACATTGATGAATCATCAATTAGTGGTGTTAAAATTGGTCTTATGGGGCCTTTAGCAGGTGTAGGTGATCCTATTTTCTGGGGAACACTAAGACCAGTTCTAGCAGCTCTTGGAGCAGGACTTGCATTAAGTGGGAGTATTGCAGGACCTTTGTTATTCTTTTTAGGATTTAATATTATAAGAATTGCAACATTATGGTTTGGAATTAATTATGGATATGAAAAAGGTACTAAATTAGTAACTGAAAGTAGTGACAAACTTAAGTATTTAACAGAAGGTGCATCTGTATTAGGATTATTAGTTATGGGAGCACTTGTATCAAAATGGACAACTGTCAATATTCCATTTGTACTATCTAAATATACTGGACAAGATGGAATAGAAGTAATAACAACTATTCAAAGCGTTTTAGACAGCTTAATGCCTGGTTTAGTACCATTGCTTCTTACATTTCTTTGTATGAAGTTATTAAAGAAAAAAGTTAATCCTCTAATAATAATATTTGCATTATTTGCAGTTGGAATTTTAGGGTACGCTTTTGGAATATTAGCTTAAAATAACAGTGCTGTCATATGGTGAATAGAATTCGTTATATGATAGCCTGTTTATTTATTATTAAGAATTAATTACTTAGATTATATTTTAATAGATTAAAGGAGTATTGAAATGGAGATAAGTTTTGTAAGGATAGACGATAGATTAATACATGGTCAGACTGTTTGTATATGGTCTAAGGAATATGACTGCAATAGAATAATTGCATGTAGTAATGAAGCAGCTAATAATTCATTAAGAAAAAATTTACTTCTGAGTGTACACATTCCTAATAAAAAAGTATATGTGCTGAGTATAGAAAAAGCTTTAGAAGCATATACAAATCCTAAATATAATGGTTTTAAAGCCATGTTTTTATTTACTAATCCTAAAGATATATTAACTATGGTTAATAATGGGGTAAATATTAAGTCAGTAAACGTTGGTGGGATGTGTTATAAAACAGGAAAAATTCAAATTACAGGAGCTATTTCGGTAAGTAAAGAGGATGTAGATGCTTTTAAGCAGTTATCAGAAAAAGGTGTCAAATTAGAAATTAGACAGTTAGCAAAAGATAATAAAGTGAATTTAATTGACAAATTAGAAGAATTAAAATTATAGGGATGATGATATGAAAAGAGTCGATAGAGTTTATGAGTACATCTTAGAGAAATCAAAGGAATATACAAAAGAGGATTTATTGAAAATCAAAGGGATAAGTGCTGCTGAAATTGAAAAGAATACTGGAATTTTAAGAAGTAACGTTTCACGTGAGTTAAATACTCTCTGCAGATGTAAAAAAGCAGTAAAGATAAGAAATTACCCTATATTATATTTTGAACGTAATTATTTTCAAAAAATATTAGATATAGAACTTCCTTGTGAATTAGAGGAAATAGAAAACATAGATGATTTTATAAAATGTGATGAAAGAGAAGAAGATAACTCTCCATTTAGGAATCTTATTGGATATGAAAGTAGTCTTAAAAATCAAATAGATCAGGCTAAAGCGGCACTTATGTATCCACCAAATGGACTTCATACATTAATAATAGGTAGTACTGGTGTAGGTAAAAGTTTATTTGCTAATATAATGTACCAATACTATAAAAAAATAAAAAATAGGTCTTGTGATGTTCCTTTTATAGTATTTAATTGTGCAGATTATTATAATAATGCTCAGCTTCTGTTATCTTATATTTTCGGATATGTAAAAGGTGCATTTACAGGAGCCGATAAAGATAAAGAAGGGATAATAGAAAAAGCAGATGGAGGAATATTATTTCTTGATGAAATACACAGACTCCCTCCAGAAGGACAGGAAATGATTTTTTATTTTATGGATACAGGTACTTATAATAAACTTGGTGAAAGTGGAAGGGGAAGAAAAGCTAATGTACTTTTAATTGGAGCAACTACAGAAAATCCTAAATCTACATTATTGAATACTTTTATAAGAAGAATACCTATAACAATTACTATTCCAGATTTTCAGGATAGACCTTTAAAAGAAAAAATACAGTTAATAAATTACTTGATTTCAAAAGAAGCTCAGAGAGTTAACAAATCAATAACAATAGATAGTGATGTGATTAAAGCATTAATAGGGAGTGCCTCTTATGGAAACGTAGGACAGTTAAAATCCAACATACAGCTTATGTGTGCCAAAGGTTTTTTAGATAGTATCAAATATGATGGAATGATTAATATTGCATTTAAGAGTTTAACAAATGAAATACGAGAGGGAATTTTAAATTTTAAAGAAGAAACAAAAGGTGCAGATATTATAGCTAATAGCATAACAATAAATCCAGATGGTCGAAAAATTTTTTTAGAAGCTGAAACAGATGAAAGTAATTTTAATATATATAAAGTTATAGAAAACAAACTAGGTGAACTGCTTCAAAAGGGGGAAAATACTGAGAAAATAAATGAAAATTTAATTAAGGATATAGATAATTATCTTCATAAATATTATAAAAGATTTAAATTTCAAAATCATAAAAGAGATGGAATACTAAAAATAGTAAGTAAAGAAATTGTTGAATTTACTGAAAAAATAAAGATAATGATAGAACAAAGAATGAATACAACCTTAAATGATAGATTTGTTTATTCACTAAGTCTTCATTTAAGTTCGTTATTTACAAGGATAAAGAATAATGAATTTAACAATTTGGAAACAGATTTTGCAATATCCACAGATTCAGATGAATATATATTAGCAAAAGAAATTTATGTTCAAATAAAGAATAACTTTAATGTTATTATTCCAAATGTTGAAATTAAATATCTGGCTTTGCTTATACATTCTTTAAAAAATTCATCACAGAATGAAAAAGTAGGAATTGTTGTTGTGGCGCATGGAGATAGCACTGCAACAAGTATGGTTAATTTTGCTAAAAAACTATTTTCAATAGATAATATTATAGGTGTAGATATGCCTTTTGAGAGTACTTTACCAGAAATTTTAGATTATACAATGCAGAAAGTTATTGAAGCTGATGAAGGAAAAGGAGTTTTGATGCTTGTTGATATGGGTTCACTTAATGGTCTTGGTGAAAGAATAAGTAATAATTTAAATATAAATGTAAAAAGTATAAGCATGGTCTCTACTCCAATAGTACTTGAAGCAGTGAGAAAAGTTTCTTTATCTAATAATGATTTAGATTTAATATATAAGAATTTAATTCATGACTTCGAGGAATATAGAGTTAAATATACTGAATGTGTGGATGATTCGAAAGAAAAAGTAATAGTAACTGTATGCTCTACAGGAAAAGGAGCAGCAGAAAAATTAAAAAATATAGTTAAAGATTATCTTGAAAAGTTAAAAAATAATATTGAAGTTATTTCTATAGGACTAAATGATTTTAATAAAAAAATAATTAAATTATCTGAAGAAAGAAATATAGTAGCAGTAATTGGAATAACAGAACCTATAATAAGTAGAAAAATTCCTTTTATACCAATAGAAAAACTTATAGATGGAACTGGAGAAATTATTATTAAAAATATTATTGATGGAAAATATCAATTTAGTTATGCTTCAGATAAAGAATATAAAAATGATGATCTTGAAAAAGTATGCAAAGAAACAATAAATGAATTTACCACATTTTTAAATAGTGATAAGATATATCCATTATTATGTGAATTTATAAAACAAATAGAAAAGCTAGTTAACAAAAAATATGATAATATGTTTAAACTGAGGCTTATGATACATATTGCTTGTGCAATTGAAAGAATACTATTAAATGGGGATTTAAAATATGAATCAGATTATTCTGAACTTAACACTGAATATATAAGAATTGTAAAGGAAGCAGAAGAATATATAGAAAGAGCTATTTCTATAAAGCTTACAGATGATGAAATATATTATATAGTAAGTATTTTAGAATCTTTTGATGAAGAAACTGAAAATTAATTGTAAAGAAAAAATATAACTTAATATAATTGACACACTCTTATTGGCATGATAATTGCTATATTATATGTATATAAGTAATTTAATTTATTAGAGTTATTATTTCATATTATATGAAATAACATTCCTTAAATACCTGATAAAATATAAAAAGAATAATAATTTAATTGGTTAGATTACTTAGGTTCTGAGAAGAGTTTTAATGGACATAAGTCTAAGTATAAAACATATATTTTTTCAATTTGAATTTTAAATAAGAGATTTTCTATTATAACTATTTAAAATATAGAAAAATATGAAATTTAACTTGCTAATAAATATTGATAAGTCTTTTAAGAAAATTGATGTATAATTAGAAAAAAAATTAAACAACCGAAATATATATAAACTACCTTATCAGAAAGTGAGTAAAATAATTACGAGTTTAAACCAAAATTAATAATTATTAAATCAATTTAAATATAACTACTATTTAAATTGAAATTATTAAACTTTCAAAGGAAATTTGCTGGTAAGCTTTTTTAAAAGTGCTTGTCTAATCAGTTGAATATAGTATTGTATATGTTTTTTCTTGAATATGTATTAATTAAACTCAATATTATTGACAGGAGTATACAACTGAAAAGTAGTGTACTCTTTTGTTTTACATATGGTTTATATGATTGACACACTTTAATTGGCATTGTAATTGCTATTAATAATTAATGAATGATCAATTATTTCTTATCCAACTATAAAACTGATATATAGTATTAAAATTTATATGAAGAGGTGTTAATATATGAAGAATTTTAAAATGTTATGTTTAGATATTGATGGAACATTATTAAATTCAAAACATGAAATTACAGAAGTAACAATGAAATTAATAAAAAAAGTAGTAGATGAGAAGCAGGTGAAAGTAATATTGGTTTCGGCAAGAATGCCATGTGGGATAGATTATTTACAAAGGCAGCTACAGATAGAGGCACCAATTATATGTTATAGTGGTTCATTAGTTTTAGATAAAAAATATAATGTTATTTCTAATAATTATATAGGTTTAAATTTAGTACTTGAAATGATTGAGGAAGCTAAAAAAGAGAATATGCATATTAGTTTATATAAAGATAATGAATGGATTATAGAAAACAGGGATAATTGGGCTAGAATAGAATCAGAAATAACAGGAATAAATCCCAAAGTGTTAAATTTTAAAGAAATTGAGTGTACAGAAAAATATAAACTTGGATTTAATAAAGTTCTTATTATTGAAAATGAGGAAAAAATAAAAAAAATCAGTGATATTCTTACTAAAAAATTAGGGGATAAACTAAATATATATCAATCAAAACCAACGTATTTGGAAATTATGAATAAGTCAGTATCTAAAACTTCTGCAATACAACAATTAATGAATCTATATAATATAGAAAAAGATGAGGTAGTATCAATTGGCGATAATTTTAATGACATTGATATGATAAAGTTTGCTGGTATTGGAGTAGCTATGGGAAATGCACCGGATGAAGTAAAAAAAATTAGTGATTATGTTACATTGAGTAATGATGAAGATGGAGTTGCTAATGTAATTAAAAAATATTTTATATAAAGCTAAAGAAAAATTGACACACTTAATGTGGCATAAATATTGCTCTATATGTTTATTATATGAAAAATAATATTTTAAATTAGTTGTAGGGGGAAATAAATTATGAAGAAGAAAAAATTAAAAAAGTTAATTGTTACTACACTTTCACTAACTGTATTAACAACATTATTAACATCAACAAGAGTAGTGGGAGCATGGAGACAACAAAGTGATGGGTGGCATTATTTAAACGAAAAACAAAATGATACTACAGGATGGGTAAATGATCAAGGAACTTGGTACTATATGAATTCAGCAGGAATAATGCAAAAAGGTTGGATAAAAGATAATAGTAGTTGGTACTATCTAACTGAGTCTGGAGCAATGAAAATTGGTTGGGTAAAAGATAATGGAATTTGGTATTACCTTACTTCATCTGGAGCAATGAGGACTGGGTGGATAAATGATGGTGGAACTTGGTATTATGCAGATAATTCAGGAGCAATGAAGACTGGGTGGATAAATGATAAGGGAACCTGGTATTATACAGATAATTCAGGTGCTATGCAGACAGGAATAATACAAGAAAATGGAAAGATATATTATCTAGATGCATCTGGAGGAATGAAAACTGGAAATATAATGATTGAAGGTAAGGTTTGTAATTTTGGTCCATCTGGAGAATTAATAAGTGGACAAGTAATTCCATATAAAGTTTTTGATTCTAATGGAATACAAATAGAAGATAGTAAACCAAGTAATGAAGTAACTGATGCTAACAATGAAAACGATATTTTAAATGAGAGTAATGGTAGTTCGGGTGGTAATAGCAATCATAATCATAATAGTGGAAGCAATGGAAATAACGGTGATAATGAAAATAGTGGAGACAACGAAAATACAGATAAGAAAACAAACTATTTAGAAAATTATCGTGATCAATATCATTTCTCAGTTTCAAATGCATGGGGAAATGACCCTAATGGAATGGTTTACTATAATGGAGAATATCATTTGTTTTATCAATACTATCCAGATGATGTTGTTTGGGGACCAATGCACTGGGGACATGCTGTAAGTAAGGACTTAATTCACTGGGAAGAACTAGGGGTGGTATTAGAACCAGGTGAAGATGAGGTTATGGGTGAAGGACAAAGATACATTTTCTCAGGATGTGCAGTTGTAGATGAAAATGACAGCACAGGATTATTTAATGGTGGAAGTGGATTAGTTGCAATATATACAACACATGTGGAAGGTAAAAAACTTACAGATGAACAATGTGATGCTCTTGGACTTGAACATGGAAGCATAAGAAATACAGAGGAACAAAGTATAGCTTATAGCAAAGACAATGGACGAACATGGATTAAATATAATAATGGGGATCCAGTTTTAACTATAGAAGAAGATCCATTAAAGAGGCCTTCTGAGTTTAGAGATCCTAAGGTGTTTTATAATGAAGAAGCAAAAAAATGGTTCATGGTAACTGCTGGTGGCCCATTAAGATTCTTTTCTTCAGAGAATTTAATAGATTGGAAAGCAGAAGCAATGCAGGATAATATTAATACAGAATGTCCAGATTTCTTCAAATTAAAAGATGAAGAATCGGGAGAAGAAAGATGGGTATTAAACGGAGCAGGAAGATTCTATATGATTGGAGATTTTAAATTAGATGATGAAGGAAAATATAGATTCTACCCAGAGACTAAACAGATAGTCATGAATTTTGGTAAAGATTCATATGCAGCCCAAACTTATTATGGTACTGCTGAAAATGGAACGCCAGATGGCAGAAGAATTATGATTAACTGGATGAATAACTGGGATTATTGTAATAGTATTGGTAAAATAACTCAAACATTCAATGGAACATATACTTTACAAAATGAATTAAAATTAGTAAAAAATGATGATGGAGAATTTAGATTAAAACAACAGCCAATTAATGAATACAAACAGTTACGTAAGGAACCTACTACATTTAAGGATATTACAATTGAACCAGGTACTAATGTTATGAGCAATTTATCAGGAACTCAATATGAAATTGTGGCAAACTTTAAACCAGATAGTGATACAACAGAAGTTGGATTTAAACTAAGAGTTGGTGATAACGGTCAAGAAACAATTATTAAATATAATGTTCAAGATGAAGAATTGATAGTGGATCGTAGCAAATCAGGTAAAAATCCTAAAAATACAGATGCATTTGTAAATTCATATAGTAATGAAGTTACTAAAAATGCAGATGGAACAATTAATTTACGTATATTTGTAGACTCAGCATCTGTAGAAGTATATGCAAATGATGGAGATGCAGTATGTTCATCATTAATATTCCCAGATCGTGATAGTAGTGGAATAGAAGCATATTCTGTTGGTGGTAATACAAAAGCTGATATTACATACTATCCATTAAGTGGAATATGGAATAATGAAAGTGCAAGTATACTATCTTTGAGTGAATCAGAATTGAATAAAGAAATTGGTGATGAATTCACAATCAAAACAAGCAGATTACCTAAAACATCAACTCAAGGAGTTGACTGGGAGATTTCAGATTCAAAGGTAGTTACAATTGTAAGCCAAAATGATAAAGAAACTAAATTTAAAGTTATTGGTGATGGAAATGCAACTTTAACTGCAACTTCAAAAGATAAAAAATTAACTGCAAAGACAGTTGTAAATGTATACAATTATGGAGTGCCTAATGATTTTGAAGGATTAACTAATATTGAATCCTTTGGTGGGCAATGGTATACAGAAGGTAATAAATATATAGCTGATGGAAAAGGAATTGGTGATGGATTTGCAACAGCAGATCAAATTAATTATGATCTAACTGCAACTTATACTTATGAAGTAGATGCTAAATTATTAGATGGTGGAGATGTTGCAGGTTTAACTTTATTTTCTCAAAAGAAAGATGCCGCACAAGGTTCTATAGTAGCAAATATAATTAAAAATGGTGAATTCAGAGTGTTTAAATTCCCAAGTGGTGAAAATCTTGCTAATGGTTTTGTAAAGGTATCTCCAACTAATGAATATCACTTGAAAGTAGAAGTAAAAGGACAACATATAAAGTATTGGATAAATGATGAATTAGTATGTGATGCTGAACAAGATTGGTATAAAACAGGATATTTTGGTTTTAATATTTGTAATGCAAAAGTTGAATTTACAAATGCAAAATTTACTTCAGAAGGAAGTGATCAATCAACTTTAGGGATAAACCAAACAAAATATGAATTAGATTTAAATGATGAATTTACTGTTTATGCTAATCAAAATGTTAGATATACAATTGGGGATCAAGATATTATACAAACAGTTGATGCTAAAGATAGCAAGAAAACTATATTTAGAGTAGTAGGAGCAGGTAAAACAACTATAAATGTAAAACCAGTTAGTGGTAATGCAGAATCTGTAGTAATTGAAGTAAATGCATATGATGTTAATCCAGATAATACACCAGGATTAATTGAAGGATTAAATAAATTTCAAACAATAGGTAATGCAAGATGGTTTGTAAAAGATGATGCGTTTGTAGTAAATGCTAATGGAGATGCATTTGCAATATCAAACAAAAAAATCACTCAAAATACTGATAGTAAATATACATTTGAAACAGAAGCAACAGTGCTAAATAAAGATAATGATTGTGCACCATCATTAGTATTATTTAGTAAAAATCAGGATAAGCCAACAGAAGGATCTTTAGTATTCAATATTAATGCTAATAATGGAGATTGGAGGATATTTGAATTTGGTGGCGGAATAGAGCGTAACGGAAATATTGAAAAGGCTGAAGATGGCGTATATAAATTAAAAGTTGTAGTTAATGGAGAAAAAATTACTTACTATATAAATGATGTAGCAGTAGCTGAAGATGTGACTGGAAATGCTCACACTAAAGGTTATGTTGGCTTAATGAGCTGGAATGCAAATGTAGAATTTAGAAATACCATATTTAAAGAAAATATAGATGTTAATGTAGATAATTATAGTGAGGATATAGAAACTTATGAGGAAGTAGAGTCAGATTTAATTACTGGTAATGATAATCTAGAAAGTGATGATATAAACAATCTAGAAAGTGATAATGCAAAGTGTGATACAGCTGATAATGATAACTTAAATTTAATAGAATCAAACTAACTATAAAAGATTAAATTAATTTAATTCAAATAAGGACAGTAGATAATTTTTGTAAAAACAAAATCTATCTACTGTTTTTTTGTATGAACAATGTCTTTATTCATAAGATATTAAATAAATAAAGACATTGTTTTATAGTATTTTTTTTTATTCTGTAGTAATATATTCTTAATAATTTAAATCATTATTGTTAAGAATATATTAGTTATTATGGTAATTTTACAATAAACATTAAATTTCTATTATTTAATAAACTTAAATTATAGTAGTGTTTATTATGTTATTCATAATTAGCAAGGAGAATACTTATGGCAACTATTAAAGATGTGGCAAGAGAAGCAGGAGTAGCTGTTGGGACTGTTTCAAAAGTTATAAATAATATATATGTTAAACCTCAAACGAAAGTTTTAGTAGAAGAAGCTATAAAAAAATTAAATTATGAGCCCAATATTTATGCTAGAGGATTCAAAACCAATAGAACAAATACTGTAGCTGTAATTTTACCAACAATATGGAATCCATTTTTCAGTGAATTAGCTTATCACATAGAAAAATCATTGAGAAAAATAGGAATGAAGATGATAATTTGTAATTCTGAAGAAAATAAGGACTCAGAGATTGAATATATATCTATGGCAAAACAAAATAAGATGGATGGAATAATCGCAATAACCTATAGCAATATTGATGAATATGTTTCAGATAATATCGCTTTTGTAAGTATAGATAGATATTTTTCTAAAAATATTACATATGTATCTAGTGATAATTTTAATGGTGGTATGTTAGCAGCTGAAAAACTAGTGGAATTTGGATGCAAGAACTTGGCATATATAGGAAGAGGATCTAAAATAAATAATGCTACTAGAAAAAGGAAGGATGGCTTTATAAAGTACTGTGAAGAAAATAATATTTCATACGAAATATGTGAATTATTAAGTTCAGTAAAAGACTTTAATAATTTATTAGATGAATTTATAAAAAATAAATTTAAAGATAATATAGAAATAGATGGTGTATTTGCGGTAACTGATGAATATGCATTAGATTTTATAAAAAGGCTAAATAAATTTAATATAAAAGTTCCTAGAGATATTCAAGTTATTGGCTTTGATGGAAGCAGAGCATCGGCTAAAGATGAATTTGTAATTTCAACAATAAGGCAGCCTGTAGAGCTTATTGCACAAGAATCTGTCAAAGCATTAATGAATATTATAGAAAATAAGCATTTAGAAAAAGAAATCATTCTTCCAGTCAATTTTATAGAGGGAAATACAACTAAAAAATAATACTTCACTTTGGAATTTACTTACTTGAAAGTAGATTCCAAAATTTATTTATGGAGTTATTTAATGTTAAGTTACTAATGATTATAATTGATATAATATTAATTTCACATAAGAACTTAAGTAAATTTAAAATCAAGGGGAAAATGATAGAAATGAAAACGATGTTAAAATGCTTGACTAATTTTATATTTAGTATTATATTAAATATAGTTGAAACGTTTCATTTTTATAAAGGAGGATTTAAAATGTCAGATAAAAAAGATTTTAAGAAAACAGCTAAAAGTATATTAGAGTATATTGGAGGAAAAGAAAACGTAATCAGTGCAGCACATTGTGCTACAAGATTAAGATTAGTCCTTCAGGATGATAAAAAAATCAACTTAAAAAAAATAGAAGAACTTGAACTAGTAAAAGGTAATTTTAATAATGGAGGGCAATTTCAAATTATTTTAGGAACGGGAATTGTAGATCAAGTATATAAGGAATTTTCAGAATTAACGTGTATATCTGAAGTTAGTAAAGAGGAGTTAAAAAAAGCTGCAACAGTTAAATTAAATATTTTTCAAAGATTTTTGAAAGCTTTAGCAGATGTATTTGTTCCTATATTACCAGCATTAGTTGCAGCAGGATTGTTAATGGGTATAAATAATATACTAACAGCTAAGGGATTATTTATTTCAAATATGTCATTAGTAGAAGTTTATCCTCAGTTTACTGATTTAGCAGAAATGATAAATTTATTTTCAAATGCAGCATTTACATTCTTACCAATACTTATAGGATTCTCTGCCACTAAGATATTTGGAGGAACACCAGTATTAGGTGCAGTAATAGGAGCAATTATGATTCATCCTGATTTATTGAATGGATATGGTTATGGTCAGGCTATTTTAGATGGAAAAGTTCCTTATTGGAGTATATTAGGTATTAATATTGCTAAAGTTGGATATCAGGGTACAGTTCTTCCAGTAATAGTATCATCATTTGTATTAGCAAAACTAGAATGTAAACTAAGAAAAACTGTTACTCCTATACTTGATAATATTGTTACACCATTAATTTCAGTACTTGTAACAGCAGCTTTAACATTTACTGTTATAGGACCTATTATGCGAACAGTTGGAGATTGGATGACATCAGGGGTAATGTGGTTATTTTTTGACTTAGGTCCAATAGGAGGAGCAATTTATGGTGTTGTATATCCATTATTAGTTATAACAGGTATGCATCATAGCCTTGTAACAGCTGAAACTCAAATACTTTCTAATATAAGTACATTGGGTGGATCACCTACATTTGCAGTTGTTGCAGCTTCAAATGTAGCACAAGGAGCAGCTGCATTAGCAGTATTTATAATAATGAGAAAAAATGCAAAGATGAAAAGTATAGCTTCAGCTTCAGGAATATCAGCATTGCTTGGAATCACAGAGCCCGCAGTATTTGGAGTTAACTTAAAATTAAAGTATCCGTTTATAGGTGCATTAATAGGTTCAGCCGTTGGATCAGCTTATGCAACATGTATGAATGTTTTGGCACTGTCACAAGGACCAGCTGGATTACCAGGAATAATTGTTATACGACCACAGTCTATGATTCAATATATGATATCATTAGCTATAGCATTTTCTGTTACATTTATAGTAACATTATTGTTAGGAAAAGCATCAAATAGGAAAAAAGGTGATGTTATACATTAGTGGAATATTAAGAGTAAAGAATTTAGTAGATTGGATAAGTTAAAATAAAAATTAATTAAATTTATTTATAAAAGGAGCAACACAGATGAATGAGTGGACAAGAGAAGAAAGATACAGAACAATAATAGATGTATCAGATGAAGAAATACGAGCACTAAAAACAATTGTAGATAAATGTCCATTTAGACAAAAATTTCATATTCAGCCTTCTACAGGTTTGTTAAATGATCCTAATGGGTTTTCATATTATAATGGAGAATATCATTTATTTTATCAATGGTTTCCACTAGGACCTGTTCATGGAATGAAACATTGGTATCATGTTTCTTCGAAGGACTTAATTACGTGGAAAGACTGTGGTGTAGGAATAATACCTACAGAATATTTTGAAAGTCATGGTGCATTCTCAGGTAGTGGTATAGTTGAACATGAAAAATTATATTTATTTTATACAGGGAATACTAGAAATGAAAATTGGATAAGACATTCATATCAATGCATGGCTGTCATGGATATAACAGGTGAAATAAGAAAAAACAAAAAAGCTGTTATAGAAGAACTGCCAGAAGGATATAGTGATAATTTTAGGGATCCTAAAGTATTTAAAGAAAATGATAAATATTATTGTTTAATAGGAGCAGAAAGAATAGAAGGAAATTTAGGTACTATTGTATATTATGAATCTGATGATTTATATAATTGGAGTTTTAAAGGTGAAATAAACAATGATTTTATAGGGAATGGTTTCATGTGGGAATGTCCAGATTATTTAAAATATAATGATAAAGCCGTACTAATTTTTTCACCACAGGGCTTAGAAGCACAAGGTGATAAATATTTAAATATATTTCAATCTGGATATTTAATAGGAAATAAAATAAATTTTGAAAATGGTGAATTTATACATAGTGAATTCAATGAATTAGATAGAGGTTTTGATTTTTATGCACCTCAAACTGTACAAGATAATAATGGAAGAAAAATATTAATAGGATGGATGGGACTTCCTGAAATTAAATATCCTACTGATGAAAATGGATGGGCACACTGTTTAACATTACCAAGAGAATTAAAATTAAAGGATGATAAATTAATTCAATCACCAGTAAAAGAATTAGAATTGTTGAGAGACAAAGAACAAAGAAAATCATTTGTATTAAATAATGAAGAAATAAATATAAATGGATTTTGTGAGAAAACATATGAAGTAATATGTAACTTCAAAAATTTTAATGGAAAATATATTGGCATGAAATTAAGAAAAGGAATCGATGAAGAAACTGCATTTTATTACGATATAGAGAATGAAAAACTTGTGTTAGATAGAAGTAGATCAGGAGTGAGCTTTGCAACTGAATATGGATGTGAAAGAAAATGTAGTTATAAAGGAAAAGAATTGAAGCTGCAAATATTTGTAGATGTATCATCAATAGAAATATTCGTAAATGATGGAGAAGAAGTATTTACTTCTAGAGTATTTACAAAAGAAACAAGTAATGGTATTAGTATATTTTCAGATAAAAGTGTACAAGTAGATGTGAATTTATGGACAATAAAAAATAATAGAGATAAATAAGTTTTATCATAAAAAGGGCTGTACTACTAAAAAATAGTGAGAAGCTCTTTTTATTAGAAAACTATTTTACCATCAGTTTATCTGCTACTCATTTTAAAGCAGCATTATTTACATATTCACCTTTATATCCATGAGGAGTTTGATATGAACATATTTTTTACTTTTATTTCAGTATCTTCTGGGATTTTGTGTGTATCAAAACAAGAGATTTGGATATTTAGCACTGAGTATTTTCACCGGTATTTTGTAATGTTGGATTTTAAATATATATGATTACAATTGGAGTACAAAGGACAATTACAAATCAAACTATATATTTATATTAATAAGTACAAGTTATTGAGCTTATCATAAGCATAAAAATTATAGGTTATAAAAATAAAAACCCATAAAGGCATAATAAAATGTCTTTATGGGTTTTCTGTATAGGATCCATTTGTGCATCTAGGATTCAAATAAATATTAACATACATAAAAAGCTTGTCTAAAATATGCCTCTTCCTTTTAACAGCATAAGAATAACAGATACCTTTTTCATTAGTGTAGGATTTTAGCGTTTTGTTTTCATAAAATAAATGATGTATAAGGTCAATTTCATCTTCAGTTAATTTATTAAGTGCATATTTAAGGCAATCATTATCATATTGGCTACATAATATATCTGTAATTTCTGGAACATCAGCTTTATAGGTTTCCTCTACATAATTATCATAAACAGCAGTTCCAGATCCATGAATATTATTAGTTTGTATATTTCTTCTTATTAAATCATTGATACTGTTTTTTATACCATTAGTAGCATAAGCAACAAACCTGTGGGATTCAATTTTATAAAGTAGAATGCATCTAAATAATATTCTGTAGCATTCATTTTTAAAATCATCATAGTCATATCCAGGGATGAAGGTTCTTTTTGAAAGATTAATTATAAAGGGCCTGAACTCTTCAATAAGCTTTTCTTTTGAAGATTCATTGCCGGCTTTACATTGTTTAACTAAATTTTCAATATAATCGTAATTCATAGAAAACCTCCAGTAAATATAAGATTATAGAGGTAAAACAGATCTACAATTGCAGACATAAAATAGCTCTACACATGTATATATGCAGAAATAGAAAAGTTTTCTCAGTTTAAGTGTGAGAAAATGTATGAAATGTTTGTAGTTCTTAATTGTAACATATTTAGATTTGATAATTTAAGATAGTATCAGATAAATATAACAAATTACTTGATTACCATATATACAATATGAAAATCAATAGTATATATGGAGGTATTTTTTTATGAGCAATTTTGTTATAGCTGCAGGTCATACTGCAAGCGGAAATATTGGATGTGGAGTTGTTGCATATCTTGATGAGAGTAAGTGTACTCGGGAAATTTCCCAGCTTATTGGGAAAGAACTGGAGAGGAAAGGCCATAAGGTAAATCTTTTGATAATTGATAAAAGCAATAACTATAATTGTGAAGACTGTTTTGTAAGGACCAAAATGGCTAATGAACTTAATGAGAAAGAAAAAGTTGATTTATATGTAGAAATTCATATTAATGCAGGGGGAGGAATTGGAACAGAAGTATTGATTACTAATATGGTTGATTCTCCTATAGCAGAGAAATATGCAGAAAGAATAAGTGCATCAGTATCAGGAGCTTTAGGAATAAGGAACAGGGGAGTAAAGAAGCAAAGTCTTATTGTATTGAACAAAACAAGTATGCCATCTATATTAATTGAGTGTCTTTTTGCTGACAGCAGTGATAGTAATAAATATAATGCTGAGATAATTGCAGGAGCTATAGTAGATGGATTAACTGGTGCAGATAGTAGCCACAATAAACAATGGAAGCTTGGATGGAATAGAAATAGTATTGGATGTTGGTATTCTCCAGATAACATAAATAAAACTTATTATACTTCACAAAATGGATGGAAGTGCATTGATGGAGAGTGGTACATTTTTGATGAACAGGGTTATGCTCTTGAAAATTCATGGTATTATGATGAAAGTGATTGCTGTTGGTATTACCTAGATGAAAACTGTAGAATGATCTATGCAAGTGATAATAACCCATTGTGGAAATGGATTAATGGTGGATATTATGCTTTTGATAAAGAAGGCAGATTGGTATTGAATCTATAAAAATTGTTAAATAATATGAAAATAGTGCTGTGTAAATTTAAGTGTTTTATAATTTATACAGCATTATCTATTTGCACACATGAAAGTAAATCTCTTAATAATAATTCGTGATATGAACTATCAATTCTTAAAGCATCAAAAATATTTGGAATTATATTTTTCAAGAATGCCATTGTCATTTTTGATTCGATAGAATCAAAGGCAAGAGTATCTATAGGGATAACACTTCTAGAAATAGTATTATTTGAATTTTTATTGATGCAAAGAATAATATCTTTTTTTGAATTATTCAGATTCCATATTTTTTTCATCTTAGTACTGCATTTATTTGTATATAAAAATAATTTATTATCCAAGGCCCCTAATTCATTAATCCAAATATACGGTATTATCGAAGTTGTTATACCTTGAAGATTAAGAACTTGTTTTTTAATAATTTTATTTAATATTGAAATAAAAAGTTTGGGAGATATTAATAAATTAAAGGTTTTTTCAATGTATCTGTAAATATCATATGAAGAACTAAGAATATTAAATTTAAGGGCTAGTATTTCTTCTTTTGATTTTTTATGTCCATAATTAGGAAAGATATCTTTGTAATTAGTAATTTCACATGTTGGTCTATGCATAAAATGAGTTCTTTCCTTAGAATTTTCTGCTCGTATAAAAGCTTCTGTATTGCAAAAAGGACAAAAAATTTTATCAGGTTGTTTATTTTCTTTCTTTAAAATACAATATTCATCAATGGAATAGAGCTTATTAAGAGAGTCTATGCATTCATACATTAACAACAAACCACTAAGATTATTGATACTACTATTAAGAATATGATTAAAAGTATGGATTTATACTTGTGTAATTAAGGTGTTTGTATAAATAGTAGAAGTTGATTATATCAAATAAAAATTAGGAGTATTTCATAGTTGATAATTGTTTAAGAAATTTAGTTATGTCAATAATTATAATATCAAATATGAAAAGAGTGATATTATGATGAAGAAAGAATTAGGGATAGAAATGGCTGAATGTTTTGCTGAGGAAGAAATACAAAAAAGTAATATAAATTCAGATAGCAAGGTTAAGGATTTTGAAGAAGCTTTATATAAAATAAATGATATGTTAAAGGATGAAAATTTCATGAAAAAGTTAGAGGGAAATTTAAAGATTAGCAATGAACTTAAAGAGATAATTATAAAATATTTAACATATGTAGCTTAAGTTATATTTACATATTCCTATCATATAATTTATTAAAAGTTGAGGTGAATATATATGATGGGAATGGAGCTATTTAAATATATTTTTGATGAATCAAAAAAGGATGACTGCAAGGGAGTAGTATCAATAGTTATTAAATTTGCAGCTTTTTTTATTTGTTTAAGTCCAGTAATGTTATATTTTGTGTTATATCAACGAGAGTTTATTGAAAAATTAAATATTATATTATCGTCAACATTAATTGTAGGTATTAGTTGTATATATTTTTTTATTATTTTTGAACTTAGTCAAGCTTATTCAACAATATTATTAAAACGAAAATTAGTTCGTAATAGGAAAAACACTAATAATCAAGTACTTACAGAAGAATATAAACAACATTATTATTATTCAAATTCATTTAAAATTACAACCTTCTTTCAGAGTATAGTATTGATAGTATTGATATGCAGTTATATGTTCAATAATTATTCTAATTCAATATACAAACAATTTATGGAATTAAAGTATGTAGTTATAACCATAATTCTATATATAGTTTTATCAGTTACTTTATGGATTAGAAATCTATATAAATATATACAATTACTTAAGCAACATTCAGCAGGTGTAAAAGAAGAAAGTGATATTATAAAGCATAGTGATTCTTTAACAGATATGATTAAGACAGATAAAAAACTTATAGATGATTTAGAAAATCTTAAAGACAATATTAATAAAGAAACATAGTTGTAAAAATATTTATTACAATACTTTAATATTGGACATACTTCACTAGAAGACAGTAAGGTATTCAAGTATGAATATATATGCAAAAAATTTATATGTTCTCTTTACAAATAAACATATGTTCGCTAATATATAAATAAGAACATATGTTTGAGGAGTGGCATATATGATTTATGATAATGACAGAATAGTATTTCATGTAGATGTGAATTCAGCATATCTTTCATGGACAGCAGTAAAGTTATTGCAGTATGGATCTAATATTGATATAAGGGAAATTCCATCTGTAATTGGAGGAGACATTGAAAATAGACATGGGATTATTTTAGCAGCTTCTATTTCCGCAAAGGAGCTCGGAATAAAAACAGGTGAGCCTATTTTTTCAGCAATGCAGAAATGTAGAAACCTTAAAGTATATCCACCGGATTATGACTGGTATGTGAAATCCAGCAATGCCATGGTTCAATTACTTGAGGAATATTCACCAAAGATTCAGAGATATAGCATTGATGAATGTTTTATGGACTGTACTCATTTTAAGGATAATTACAAGAAGATGGCAGTTAAAGTTAAAATGAGGATAAGTGATGAACTTGGTTTTAACTGTAATATAGGAATTTCAACAAATAAACTCCTTGCAAAGATGGCAAGTGATTTTAAGCCAAAGAATACTATACACACTTTATTTAAAGAAGAAGTATCACAAAAGATGTGGCCTCTTCCTGCTAGTGATCTATTTATGGTTGGAAGGGCTACAAAAGAAAAGCTCTCTAAGCTTAACATTAACACAATAGGAGATATTGCAAAGGCAGATGTAAATCTTCTTATGCAGAAAATGCATTCTCATGGGAAGCTTATTTATGAATATGCAAATGGAATTGATAATTCTGAAATAAGAGAATGCAATTATCTTGATATTAAGGGTATAGGTAATTCAGTTACAATATCTTATGATGTAGAAACATATGAAGAAGCATGTAGAATACTTCTTGCACTTACAGAAAGTGCAACAATGAGGTTGAGGGAAAACAGAAGTCTATGCAGTCTGGTTGTTGTAAGTGTAAAGACAAATAATTTTTTATATTATTCACATCAGAAATCTCTTGAGAATTCTACAGATTCAACAAACATAATATATGAAGGAATCAAAAAAGCATTTAGAGAAGCCTGGAAAGGTGAAAAGATAAGACAGCTAGGAGTACGACTTACAAAACTTTGTAGTAATGAATATTATCAAGAAAGTCTTTTTGATTTTGAAAATAATGAAAAACAGATGAAACTTGATAAAACTGTTGATGAAATAAGAAAACGGTTTGGAAAACAAGCAGTCATAAGATCAACATTCCTCCATTCAGGCATAAAGCCCATTGAAGGTGGAACAGGATCAAAGGGTGATTATCCAATGATGAGTAGTATATTATAAGGAAGTGCGAAATATGAAAGTTGTTGCTAAGAGTATAGAAATGATTGCTTATTTCAAAAGTGATGGAATGATAAATCCAATAAAGTTTAGGGTTCAGGAAGATAATAGTTATGAAGTTATAAAAATAAATAAAATTATAAGTACAGATATTGAGAAATTATGTGGTAATAAAATGATGGTTTTTACTTGCAGTGCTTTTATAAATAATACTGAAAAAATATTTGAGATTAAGTACGATGTAGAGAAGTGCAAATGGATGCTTTTTAAAATTTAAAGATATTTATGAAGAATGATTGTATTATGAATTTATAATATAATCATTTTTGTTATATAAAATTTACTATAGAGATATTAAAGGTATCAAGTTAAAAGACTTTTAATAATTGTTGCAAAAACTATTATGTAAAAATGTCCGTTTTTTTGTCCTGTTATACACGACATACGGTTATTATAATAAACATATCTAAGAAAGAAAGGAATGATCAGATGATATGAGTTCAGGAAACTACATAAGAGATAGAAGAAAAGAAAAAGGATTAACACAGGAAGATCTTGCCGAATTAGCTGGTTGCAATGTGAGAACAGTAAGAAGATTGGAAACTGAGGGATGTGTCAAAGAAACTAATACTATTAAAAAGATATTAGAAATTTTAGAGGTTAGAACGTCTAGGATAGACAATAAAGGTCGGCTTGTATTAAAGTTCGAAGCTGACGATGATGATAATGAGGAGATACTTAATGAGTTAGGATGCAATAATAGCAATGAAGTTTTTAATGCATTAAAAAATAATTTGATACAGGCATATCAGCTTGTAGAAAAGAAAAATTATTATGAAGCACTAGAAATTTATTTAGCAGTTTCTAAGCTGTTTGTTAATGAAAAAATACATTTAAAAATTGCAATTCTTTATTATAATATGGGCAGATATGAAGAATGTATCGATGCTTCAAATAAACTAATAAATGGACAATCCTATATATATGAAGGGTTAAATATAAAAGGAATATGCCTTTCCAAGCTAGGAAAATATGAAGAATCTTTAGAAATATTAAAAGAAGCGCTTGAAATTAAAGGAGATTACATTGATTATTATAATCTAGGTGTTACATATGGAATTAAGGGTGATACATATAAAGCTATAAAGCAGTATAAGAAATGCCTTGAAATCAATCCGAATCATGCAAGAGCTCATTTAAATATTAGTATCTGTTATTTTACTATTTTATCTATAAATAAATCATTATATCATGTAGAGGAAGCTATAAGATTGAATCCAGACATGTATGAGGCTTATGCTATAAAAGGAGAATGTTATCGGTTCCTTGATGATTTGGATTATGCTACAGATAATTTTAAATTATGCTTAGATAAAGATCAACAAAATTATTCATCAATATTTGGAATGTGTATCATTTCAGCAGTAAAGAATGAATTAATAGATAGTACTAGGTATTTTAAGGAACTCTTTAAATTATATTCAGATAATTTTTTCAAAACGGATAAAGATAAATCATTAATAGTGGATATAGGATATAAGAGAACAACTGTTATAGAAATTGAGAAAATATCTAAATATGTATATAAAGTGACATTAGGAGATGAACATATTGAAATAAAAGTAGATAGTGAAGGTAGCTTTATTTATATTGGATGTTTGCCAATATCAGATGAAACAGGAACCATATTATATCCTACAATAGGAAAAGCATATACAGATAAATATGAATATGATAAATGTATTGAAGGAATTGAGAGAACAATAGAAGTATTTAAGGCTTCACAGAAGTATCCTATTCATGTGAATTTTAAGCGAGAAATAGAAGTTATTCTAACTGAATTAGAAGATTGTGTAAAGATTGAAATTATTTTTGGATGTGCAGATAAATATAAAATTGTAAGTTATACAGATACTAAAGGACAGGGATTCGAAGGATTTATAGAATTTTTTAATAAATATAATCAGTTCAGAATTCAGGTAGAATACTTAGACAAAGAAGAATTCATAATAGACTGTATAAAAAATGTAATTATAAACAGAATTAAAAGTGAAAACTGTACATACTATTAAATTTATGCAAAAGATAATCAGAAAGTGAGTAGAATATATGAAACAAAACTATTGTAATTATATAAATGATTTTTTGTTAAATATGGTTAATGAAAGAATGGATAATCTTGAAAATAATGATGAATATAAAGAAATAGAAAGAAACATTGAGAGCCTGAAAAATGAAGTACGATATCATCTGGATGATAAAATAGATATTAAGCTTAACGAATTATTTGAATTAATTAATAAGAAGCAAATAATAAGTGAAGAATATTTATATAAAACTGGCTTCCATGATGGAATAGTATTTTTATCTAATGTTAACTGCAGGTAATATACTGCTTGTTTTACTTGTAAAAAAGAGAGCGTATATATGTTAAAATGCGTAAGATAACGTTGCTATCTTAAATAAGATTGTAATTATAAATGTGAAGTGCACATTATAAAAAAATATTGATGAAGAAGAGGCATATGCTGCATAAGGAGGAATGAGATTAACAGCATATGCTTAAATTATGCACAAAATTAGTTCATTTAAACTTTTCCAGCTTAAGATAATGTATTTAAGGATGTAAATATGGCAATGATAAGCAAAGCAGGATTTACATAAGTTCTTTTTCGTGCAGCATTTTTTTAGATGAAGGCATATTAGTTTTCCTTTAATTTAGATGGGATTTATTATAGTATGCCATATTATTATCAATACTTGGGTTTAAATAATTAGTTCAGATTTTTATGCCAAGGTGCTATAATTTCATTATATAATCACATAAATTAGAATGTAATTACCTATATGAAAATATATGATATTATATGAAGTATAAATATAATACATTAAACAAAATATTTTGAAAACATATGTGGAAAGGAAAGATAATGGGGTTATTTGATTGGTTATTTAAACGAAATAATAAGAAGAATATGGAGAAAAATATAAAGACTGAGTTTGGTGTACAAAATGGTGATAATGTAGATTCTTCATATAGAATTTTAAGTAGAGGAAATGTTGTTACATATAAAATAGAATTAGATAATAATATTAATCAACGATTCATAGCATTTGATGTAGAAACAACGGGATTAAATCCTTCCAGTGATAGAATAATTGAACTTGGAGCAGTAGTATTTGAAAATAAAAAAATTATTAATAAGTTTAGTTCTCTAGTAAATCCACAAATCAAAGTGCCATCTAGAGCAACAGCAGTTAATCACATTACAAATAAGATGCTCAAAAATGCTCCAGATGAGAAAGAAGCCTTTAGCAGATTAATTTATTTTTTAGGAGATGCAATAAATGGAGCAACAATACTTTGTGCTCATAATGCTCCATTTGATATGAAATTTTTATCTGAAACATTAATGAGGTTAGGATATGATGGAACTATTTATTATGCAGATACTCTTTCTATTTCACGCAAATTAGTAAAAGGATTAAACAATTATAAACAGGATACAGTTGCATCATATTTCAATATAGTAAATGAAGAATCACATAGAGCTGTCACTGATGCTGAAGTATGTGGGAAAATATTAATTCAATTATTAGAGATTAAACAAGAAGAGCAACAGATAATAATTGAAAAATCTCAAAATAGTGTACCAGATTCCGAAGAAATGGAAGTATGTGCATATATACAGGATGCTATCATAAAAAATGGTGGAGATTCTAAACTAATGAGTTTTTATAAAAATAGTAGCAGATATATTGATGTACGTTATATGTGTAATATCGTTAAATTTAAGTTTGCTAAAAAGGGAAAATATATCATTGTAAAAAAGGAAGCTGCAGCAAACAATAATTATAAAATATCAGAATGTACTATGAGTGAAGGTGGATCAGATTATGTTAGATGTTTTTTTAATAATCCATTTGAACTAGAACCGTTAATTCCATATATATATCAATTATATAAAGAAGCAAGAAATTCAGCTTTGGATTATAATACTAAATATGAAAATGAGTATAGAAACAGTACTGTAATGCAGAATACTTTATCAGAAAATGATGTGGTCATATTATTAGAATCAGCACAAAATCGTTTAAGTGATACACCAAAAGAAAAAAATGATAAGATAATTAGTAATCAAGAAAATGAGATACGAATAGAGAGAAAAGATATAGAAATTCATCCAGTTAATAAAAGAGTAGCTTTATCTGAAATTAATAATTTGAATAACTGGGAGAAAGGATTTGATGAAGGTTATTCGTATTGGGAAGAGGGAGATAAGCTAAGAAAAGACGGTAGAATTGAAGAAGCAATAGAACTATTTGATATGGCAAGGTATAAAGGATATAGTGCGCCAGTTTTATATCACTCATATGCAATGGCATATCATAAAATTAAAGATTTTGAAAATGAAATTGATATTCTTGATGAAGGAATAAAAAGAGCAAAAAAAGGAGATTGGAGTGATGGAAATCTAGAGACAAGAAGAAATAAAGCTATGCTGGCATTTGTTAAGAATCAGGAACAGACAAAAAAATCAATTGAAAAGAAAGAAAATATAAGTATAGCCAATAAAACTATAAAAAAGTCTAACACACGAGCCATTCTTCAATTTACTGATGATATGATATTAATAAAAAAATATGAAAGTATAGCACAGGCAGTAAGAGAAACAGGTGTTAATTCAAAGAGTATCAGAGATACAGCCAAAGGCATCCAAAAACATGCAGGTGGATTTGTTTGGAAATACTGCGATTAGGTCTTACTACTAAAGTAAATTGAATTCTGCTATAGTTATAAAAGTATCTATTAATAGTAAATGTTTAGATAAACTATCGTCTCTACACAGAATGTGTTCTTAACATTTAAAATCACAGTATTATTTAATGTGAAAAAGCTCTCTTGAGATATTATAATAGTAATATTTTTTCTTAAGCACACTTTTTAACGATGAGCTAAACTATCAGTTAAATATTGCGTCAAATGTTGCAGTTACTGGGCTGAGGATTAATCGTTTTTGACGCTATGGAATATAATGTTAATAAAATAATATTAACCCAATATACTTGTGGAATGTTGGAAATTATTAAAATTAAAAATATCATGTTGAATATAGAAAGTATGTTTTTGACGTCAAAAAATCGTCAAAAACTAATGATATATTATAATAAAAAGTGCTATATGGAATATAATAACAAAACCTTGTAAAGCTGAATTTTACAAGGTTTTGATAGGCTTTGTTATAGAATATAGTAACGATTTTTCATTTTTTGGCGAAAGCATGTTTTCAAGAGTAAGCAACGCATCAAAAATAGCACTAATAACTCTTGCAGAAGTATTAAAAGAAAATAATTTTGAATTCATTGATTGTCAGGTATATACCGAACACCTTGAATCCATGGGAGCTCGCATGGTTCCGTTTGATGAATTTAAGGCTATGTTACATAGGGGGATTTATGAGTAGGGTTAAAATATATTTGGTATTTTAATCCATGATATTATCCAATTAAATGGAAATGATAAGTGTGATATATGTCAAATAGATTCTACAATAGGCAGATTTGAATAATTAGCAGTAATAAAAGGGGATATAATCATGAATGATAAAAGGATTTATTTTAGGATTAGAAATATTATTATATTTACTTTGCTTATGAACATGATATTTATATTTAATATCATGAAGACGAAAATTCTATGCTATATAATTGGAATAATAGTTTTATTATTATATCTATATATAAACATAATTCCATTAAGATTAAAAAAATTAAATAAAAGAGTGTGCATTATGGTATCAGGCTATGAGCTCATAGCTGACAGTTCTTTGGCAGTACTTATAGAAATAATACTGTATATTTTTTTATTAAATACAGATAATCTCACAATAAATTCTAAAGAATTTATAATTAATGGAATTACAGCAGTTTGCGTTTTGATAATTCCTGTTATAAACGGATTTATGAGAATGATGTTTACATCAAGAAATTTAGGAGTTGTTAACAGGCTTTTAATTGTTCTTTTATGGTGGGCTCCGATTTTAAATTTCATAATTTTAAATGGATGCTGTAAAAAAGTAAGATATGAGTATTTTTATGAACAGTCAAAGGAATTAAGAAATGATGTTAGAAAAGAAAATGAAGTATGCAGAACCAGATATCCAATTGTAATGGTTCATGGAATATTCTTCAGGGATTGGATGTTTATTAATTACTGGGGGAGAATACCAAAGGAACTCATGAGAAATGGTGCACAAATATTTTATGGAAAACAGCAGTCCTCAAATGCAGTATGTAAAAGTGCACAGGAATTAAAAGAAAACATTTTAAAGATAATAAATGATACTGGGTGTGAAAAAGTAAATATAATTGCACATTCTAAAGGTGGACTTGATTCAAGATATGCAATAAGCTGTCTCGGACTTTCAAAGTATGTAGCATCTTTAACTACTGTAAATACACCACATAGAGGCTGTAAATATGTAGATTTTTTATTAGATAAAGCACCTGATAAATTTAAGAATTATGTGGCGAAAAAGTACAATAGAACATTTGTAAAGCTTGGAGATAAGGATCCTGATTTTTTAGCAGGAGTAGCAGACCTTACATTAGAAAAATGTTCACAATTTAACATAAAGGTAAAAGATGTAGAAGGTGTTTTATATCAAAGTGTGACTTCTAAAATGAAAAATATGTTTTCATCAGGATTTCCACTAAATATTGGCTATATATTAGCAAAGATTTTCGATGGAGAGAATGACGGGCTGGTTGAAGTTTCTTCAGCTAAGTGGGGCAATTTCCTTGGCACACTGACTGCAGGAAAGAAAGGAATTTCTCATGGTGATATGGTTGACTTAACAAGACAGGATATAAGAGGGTACGATGTGTGTGAATTTTATGTGGATCTTGTCAGAAAGCTTAAGGAAAAAGGAAATTAAATATAAAATAGCATTTTAAAATTGGGAGTCTTGAAAATATCCATGGAAATTATGCGACCGACTATAAAATACTATTTGAATATTAAACATTATAATTGTATAATGTAAATAAATTATTTTAGGAGGGAAATTATGAGGACACTTAATATTAATAATGAAAACAAAATACATCATCATTACTAGAGACTTGATCTGTAAAAAACAGATACAAGTCTATCAGCATTAGGCTTGTATCTCTAGGTAATGATAAATTAAGTGAATTCATAATTTATTTACAGCCATGTGGGATATCTGCCTACATGGCTTTTTTTCATAAGAAAATATATAGGAGTGATTTAAATGAAGAAAAATATTATAAAACCAAGTATATTACCAGGATTTATGGAGCTTTTACCTAAGGAACAAGAAATATTTGATGACATGGTTTCTAAGATAAAAAATGTATATGAAGATAATGGATGCTTAGCAATAGATACGCCAATAATAGAAAAAGCAGAAGTATTGCTTGCAAAGACCGGGGGGGAAACAGAAAAACAGGTATATAATTTTCAAAAGGGAAAAAATCAGTTAGCTTTAAGATTTGATTTAACAGTACCATTTGCTAGATATGTGGCTCAATATTATAACGACTTAGTATTTCCATTTAAAAGATATCAAATAGGAAAAGTTTATAGAGGTGAAAGAAATCAAAAAGGTAGATATAGAGAGTTTTATCAATGTGATATTGATGTTATAGGAAAAGAAAAATTGAGCATAGGCAATGATGCATGGGTTATAAGTTTAGCATCTAAAGCTTTTAAATCAATAGGTTTAATAGATTATATATTTCAAATAAGTAATAGAAAGATCTTAAAAGGCATATTGAGTGAATTAAAAATAGATAATGTTAATGAGGTTATGATATTAATAGATAAATATGACAAAGTAGGTAAAGATGTATTTTCTAAGGAGTTAGAAAATATTATAGGTACTGAAAAGAGCAATTATATTAATAAAGTATTAGACTTAAATGGTACGAATAAAGAAAAAATAGAAGAACTTTCAAAGTTTAATATTGAAAGTAAATATTTTATTGAAGGAATAGAAGAATTAAAAAAGATATGTTATACATTATCAATATTAGGTGTGAATGAGGAAGATTTTGAAATTAATTTAAAGATTATAAGAGGTTTAGACTATTATACTGGAACAGTTTTTGAAACTATATTAGTGGGAAATGAAGGGTATGGTTCTATCTGCTCTGGTGGAAGATATGATAATTTAGCTGAAAATTATACTAATAATATATTGCCTGGAGTAGGTATTTCTATTGGATTAACTAGACTATTCTTTGTTTTAAAAGAAATTGGATTTATAGATAAATATGAAATGAAAAATAAATTAGATTATTTAATAATACCAATAGGTGATACAATTGAATATTGCATAGAAGTAATGAATTATTTACAATATAATGGGAAAAAGGTTACAGTTTATTTTGAAGAAAGTTCGTTAAAGAAAAAAATGAATTACGCAAATAAGTTAGATATTAATAATGTGATACTAATTGGTGAAGATGAAGTAGAAATGAAAGAAGTAAAAATAAAAAATATGATAACAGGTGAAAGTAGAAATATTGATTATAGACTTTTGTAAAAGAAATATACTTAATCAGAAATCCATTTCTTCTTAATATTAAGTATGTATCTTTTGTGGAAAATAAATCCTAATAAAGAAAAAATATGGTATAATTACAAGGGAGTTTATATTATTCTAAAATATAAAGATATATTTATGGAGATGGGAATATGAAGGAGAAAAACAATTCTAAAAATTGGGGAATAGGAAGTGTATCTTTAATTCTTTCTATATTAGCGACTATGTTTTCTTTTACTTTCTTTAATGGAAAATATTTTGGGGAGCATATTTTAAAGCTAATGGGTATATCATTACCTATTAACGAAATATCGTTAGTCATGTTAGTTATAGCACTGTTTATAGGATATAAATATAAGGAGAATTATTTAGCTAAACAAGGATTTATATTATCGTTAATTATTATATTATTAATGTTTATTTTAATATTAACAAGTAAATTATTTTAATATAGTAGTTTATAGGATGAACTGTTAACTTGATAAATTAAAAGAAAAAATGATTTAATAAGTATAACATATTAATTAAAATCGCAGATTCATATTTTGAATGATGCGATTTTTTTTGTCTAAATATTCACGGTATAATGTGGAAATTTTTCACATGTTAAGAGTGTTAAAAGAAAAATATGGAATTAGTTACTTTTTGTGTTATAATACTCACTAATAAATGTGTTTTGGGAGGTTATAATATGAGAAAAAAAGACAGAGAAATTATTGATAAAGAAAAAATTGAACAGATAATTCAATCATGTGATTGCTGTAGAATCGGATTAGTTGATAAAGATAAACCTTATATTATACCATTGAATTTTGCATATATAAATGAAGGTGACAAGCAACTTTTCTATTTTCATGGAAGTAAGATAGGAAAAAAAATAGATTTAATAAATAAAAATAAGTATGCAGGATTTGAAATGGATACAAATCATATGCTTAAAAAAAGTGAAGAAGCATGTAAATATTCATTTAAGTATCAAAGTATAATTGGGACAGGAATTATTACTATTGTTACAGATTTAAATGAAAAAATAAATGGGTTACAGTTATTAATGAAACATTATTCAGATAAATATAATAGGAGTTTTAATGAGAAAATCATAGAAGAGATTGCAGTTATAAAACTTGAAGTAGAAGAGATCACGTGTAAAGAGAATCAGTAGTGATTCTTGTAATTTATTAATAACTTTTATATGAAATTAAGGGAGTGTGGTAGATATGAAAACTTTAGAAACAGAAAGGTTGATACTTAGAAATTTCAAAGAGTCAGATTTAGATGATTTATATGAATATGCAAAGGTTCCAGGAGTGGGGGAGAATGCTGGTTGGCCACACCATGAAGATATAGAGAGTACTAAAAAAATTTTAAAGGATTTTATTGAAAAGGATGAAGTATATGCACTAGTTTTAAAAGAAAAAAATAAGGTTATAGGATCTTTAGGAATTCATAAAACAACAAAATTTAAAGAAAATAAATCTGATGTGAAAAGAGAGATTGGATATGTTTTAAGTAAAGATTACTGGGGAATGGGGTTAATGCCTGAGGCCGTAAAAGCAGCAATTAAATATGCTTTTGAAGAATTAAACGTTGATGTACTATTGTGTGGACATTTTAATTTTAATCTTAAATCAAAAAGAGTTATAGAAAAGTGTGGATTTGAATTTTATGCAGATGGTGTTTATAAGTCCGAATCTTTAGGAAAGACTTTTGATGAAAAAATATATAATATAACTAAGCAAAGATATTTTATAAATGAATAATAACTCTTTTATATGATTATAATTATTTTTAAAATTACTGTAAATTTGATTAAAAATATCAGTTGATTTGTTGGCGTAGCATTATTAAACCAATCCATAGAGATTATAATTTAACTTCAATAATAGTGAGTTATTAAAAATATAATCTACTATGGATTTTTTGTAAGCAATTAGTAATGTAATTTAATTGCTTATTTTAAGTAGAAATAAATTTTAAATATACTCTAATATTATATTAGAGTATATGAATGAATTATTTAGCTACAGAATAATTGTAATTAGCTGAATTATTACTATCCCAAGTGTTTGAATTATTCTTGAAACACATATTAAGTAGATAGCTTTCAGATGGTACAGTAATAGTTGCGGACCATGTTCCATCAGAATTTTTTGTCATTGGAGTATCTGTAGTTGTTGCCCAAGAATTATTTCCCCAATGTAATGTAATTGAAGATGAACTTGAAGCTAAAGTACCATTATAAGAAACTGTAACAGATTTCCCTGCAGTAGGCGCTGGAGAAAGTTTAACTGGTACAGTGCTTGACCATACTGGTAAAGTCCAGTTTTTACTACTATTATTATCCCAGCTACTACCGTCTGTAAAAGTAAAATTTAATGTGGTAGCAGAAGTTGGAATTGATATAGTTCCCTTCCAGAATCCATTAGAATCTTTAGTCATAGGGACATCTGTTGTACCTGTCCAAGAATTATATCCCCAGTGTAAAGAAACAGAACTAGAATTTGTTAAAGAACCATTATAATAAATAGTAAGATTTTTTCCTTGTAATAATTGGCTGCTATCATAATCTACTTTATAACCAGAAGTAGGTGCATAGCCAGTAGTATTAGATGAATCATTTGAATTTGCTTTTACAGGAATAGTCCAATTTGCTGAATTATTGCTATCCCAAGTTGTTCCATCTGTAAAGCAAAAATCTAAATCTTTTGTAGCAGTACTTGGAACTGTTAAAGTTGTAGTCCAAGTGTTATTTCCTGAAGAAGTCATAGTAGTATTTGTTGGATTAGTCCAACTGTCATATCCCCAGTGAACTTTTACAGTAGAAGAATTCTGTAAGCTTCTACCAGAAGCGTTATAAGTTATTTTTATAGAGTTACCTGCAACTGCAGTAGAAGGATCACATGAGACAGTAGTTGTACTATTATTATTGTTATTATCATTTGTACTTGTACCATAAAGTACAACAATAGAATTTGCAGGAATATTTCCTGAAATTGTTCCATTTGAAACTGTTAATGTACAGTTTGCACTTCCATGATTAGTATAAGTTCCATTTGCTAGATTTGTAGAACTATTTATTGAAGTGTTAGAACCAGAATTTACAATTACAGTACCAATAGTTCCACGATCTATTAACATAGTTTGATTATTATTTGTATATCTTATATATTCATTTTGACCAGCCATTGCATTGTGGAATTTATTTACAGCAACTACATCAGGATCTTTCCATAATGAATCACCTTCATTTCCAATACTGCTTGTTGGTCTATCGAAGAATAATGGAACAGCATTAGCTCTTGATGCAGCCATAGCCCAACCTAATTTTCTTTGTGTATCAGATAGTCCTTTGCTTGTACCATCTTGATAAGTATCATGAGTTTCAACAAAATCTACTGCTTTATTGGAATCGATACCGGAAAAACCATTGCCAATTGAACTTAAATTTGAAGATGTAACGGCATTTCTTAAAGAATATCCAAAATTACTAGCTGTAACATTCATGAAATTTTCATATGATGAGATATTGTCTACTGTACCATCTTGAAGAATTTCTCCATATATAAATAAGTTTGATTTATTATGAAGATTACCTAAAACATTAGTCCAATAGTTTCCAGCCCAAGATTGATTAGAATCTAAGCCAGTATTAGTTTCAATATGTTTTGCAGCATCGAAACGGAATCCATCAGCACCAGCATCAACACATTGATTTAAAAAAGTTATAGCTTTATTTTGAACAGCAGTATTTTGAGTATTCAAATCAGGCATTCCAATACCTTTTTGTGTAATATCATATCTAGCATTCCAATTGCTACATTGTCCAAGATTATGATAGAAACTAGAATCTTTAAATGAAGAATCAACTGAAGCATCTAATTGATCCGGATTACCATTATTAGCCATATGATTCATTACTACATCTACTATTATTGAAATTCCATACTTATCAGCTTCAGTACATAGTGATTTAAAATCATCATAAGTTCCTAGTTGACTATTACCAATTGCTTGATTAGTAGGTTGATATAACAACCACCATTTGCTTGAATCCTTGCTGGAATCCTTAGTTCCTTGTACTGGAGAAACTTGAATTGATTTGTATCCAGAAGAAGCTATATTTGGTAATTGATTTTTAATAGTATTAAAAGACCAATCGAATGCATGTAGTATTACTCCATCTTTTGTGTTAGATGGTAGTGTAGTAGAATCAGCAGCGTAAACTATTTGGCCAGTATATTTGCTAAATAAATTTAATTTATCAGAAGGTAAAAGTGCAATATTAAATACAAGGATAAATGTTATCAATTTTGAAATGAATTTTTTCTTCATAATTGTTGATACTCCTTTTTCATAAAATAATAAAAATTACACTTATATATTGAGGGCCCATTCAATGTATAAATTTATTTATAGAAATTAGTATAAACATATAAATGTTTACAAAAATAATAATAACATGTTTAAGAAAAAAAACAATATTTTACAAAAAAATAAAAGGGTATTTAAGGGTTAATTTGTTATTTTTGTAAATACACACAAAATGTGAGGAGAATTTAACTAAATAAATAATTTTAAGTTAAAAATAAGTAAAATGGTATGGTATTTGCTATATATTTTAAATATAGGATATTCATTTCAATAAATAATAGAAATTACAATATGATATGAGGACAACTTCAAATAATAGATTGATTTTAAAACAAGAAAAAAGCAAGAAATATTATTGATAATATTCATTATAAATTATGATATAATCACAAAAAAGGAAGGAGGAGGAATTCAAGTGGCTAAATTATCCATATTAAATGAACGTATGGAAAAGTATGCTTGTGAAAATGTTTCACAAATATATGAAGATTTTAACATAAAAAAGCAGGGATTATCTGATTCAGATGTTGAAAACATGAAATATAGATATGGGAAAAATATCATAGCTGTAAAAAAAGAAGATACATTTTTATTTAGATTAAGACGATCATTTATAAACCCATTTACTACTATACTGTTTATTTTAGGAATTATATCATTTTTTACAGATACAGTTCTTTATAGTGTAAAACAAACACATTCAATAACTACGGCACCAATTATAGGGATTATGATCTTAATAAGTGGATGCTTACGTTTTTTACAAGAGGTAAGGTCAAAAAATGCAGCTAGTAAATTGATGAAATTAGTAAATTCTCATGTTACTGTTTTACGTGATGGAAAATTTATGGAAATTTCTGCTGACAAATTAGTTGTTGGTGATTATATTAAAGTGTCTGCAGGGGATAGAATTCCAGCAGATATGCGTTTTGTTTTTACATCTGACTTATTTATTTCACAGGCAGTTATAACAGGTGAGAGCTCAGTCCTTGAGAAAACGCATAATAATTTGAAAAAGGGAAAGTCATACTCATTAATTGATTATGAAAACCTTGGTTTCATGGGAACTACAGTTATAAGTGGAAAAGGAGAAGGACTTGTTTTAGCTGTTGGGAAAGAAACATTATATGGAAATTTTAATATTTATAATTCAGAACGTAAAAGTAGATTTGAAATATCATCAACATCTATTGCTTCAGTATTAATTAAATTTATGATTATATTACTTCCGTTAATATTTATTCTTATTGGAGTTACTAAAGGAGACTGGATAAAATCATTTCTATTTGCTTTATCAGTTGCAATTGGACTTACGCCTGAAATGCTTCCAATGGTAATTACAACCTGTCTTGCAAAGGGATCTATTTCTATGTCTAGAAAGGAGACTATTGTTAAAAACATAAATGCTATGCAGGTATTTGGAAGCATGGATGTTTTATGTATAGATAAGACTGGAACTTTAACAAACAACGAAATTGTTTTAGAATACTTTATGGATATTATAGGAAATGAAGATTCTCAAGCTCTTGATTATGCATATTTGAACAGTTTTTATCATACTGGTGCGCAGAATCCTGTTGATGACGCAATATTGAAATGCAGAAATATGCCAAATCATGAACAACATTTTCTGAATATTTCAGAAGAATGGAGCAAAAGAGATGAACTCCCATTTGATTATAACCGTAAATGTGTGAGTATATTGGTAGAAGATAATAATGAAAATAAACTTATGGTAATTAAAGGTGATATAAATGAAATTGCTGATAAATGTAGTTTTGTACGTTTTAATGGGGAAAATATTAAAATACAAGATGATAAAAGAAAGAATATAAATGCAGTTGTTGATGATATATTAGAAGATGGAATAAAGGTTATTGCTGTTGCTATAAAAAATATTCAACGTGATAAAAATAATATAACTGTAGAAGATGAAAAAGATTTGATTTTAATTGGATATCTTGCTTTTTTTGACGTTCCTAAAAAATCTGCAAAGGAAGCATTAAGAAAATTACAAAATCTTTCTGTTGATACAAAAATTCTAACTGGAGACAATAAAAAAGTAACAGCATCTGTATGCCAAAGGTTAGGCATTAATACAGAAAGAATTATTTTAGGAAAAGAATTAGAGTCATTATCTGAAGAAAAGCTAAATGAAATTGTTGAGAAAAATAATGTTTTTGCTGAATTGACTCCACATCAGAAAGTAGAAATTATTTTGACATTACGTGACAATGGACACATTGTTGGATTTATGGGTGATGGAGTTAACGATGTTCCTGCTTTAAGTGAAGCAGATGTTGGCATTTCTGTAGATAGTGCTGTAGATGCTGCTAAAGATATTGCAGATGTGATACTGTTAAAAAAGGATCTAAATGTTTTAGAAAGTGGTATTTTAGAGGGAAGAAAGACATTTTCAAATATGACAAAATACATACATATATCAGCAAGTTCGAATTTTGGAAATATTTTCTCTATTGTATGTGCGTGTATTTTTCTTCCATTTCTTCCTATGGCATCGTTACAGCTTATACTTTTAAATTTATTTTATGACATTATATGTATTATACTTCCATGGGATAATGTAGATGAAGAATTATATAAGAAGCCTAATGAATGGTCAGGAAAGCATTTGTCTAGATTTATGCTATTTTTTGGTTCTATAAGTTCTATATTTGATATTTTAACTTTTATATTTTTATATTTTATAATGTGTCCAGCATTATGCGATGGAAAGTTATTTCATATGATAAGTGATGTATCATTACAAATCAAATATATGATGATATTTCAAAGTGGATGGTTTATAGAATCTATGTGGACACAGGTGCTTATAATTCATATGCTTAGAACTAAAAAAGTGCCTTTTATTCAAAGCACTCCTTCAATTCCAGTTATGGTTGTTACAATAGTTGGAATAATATGCTTTACTGGATTTTCTTATTTACCAGTAGCAAATTTATTAGGTTTAACAGCATTACCTTTGGTATTTTACTGTTATTTAATATTTATTGTAGTTTCGTATATGCTTATAACAACATTAGCAAAATCTTTTTATATTAAAAAATATAAAAAACTATTCTAAGAAGGAGGAAATATATGTGAAAAAGAATGCAAGCTTTATAACAATAGATTCTTCTTCAATAAAATGGTTGATTGAAAAGATGAGTCAGGTTCCCAATGATAGCCTACATAGTTTAAAGGAATTAAAGGATGAGCTATCAGAGTTATTACAGGGAGAAATAAGTAGTTTAATATTAAATACAGATGAGTTAGATGAAGATTATACTGTATCAGCAAATGTTTTGAAATTTAATGAATTAGAAATAAATGCGAAAAATAGGACGGTACAGGAAAGTGGTCGGGCAATTGTACTTACTCCAAAAGAATTTGAAATATTATATTTTTTGGCTCAAAATCAAGGAACGGTGTTTACAAAAGAACAAATATATAATGCTGTATGGGATGAAGATTATTTTTTATCTGATAGCAACATTATGGCATTTATAAGGAAATTAAGAAAAAAAATAGAGCCAAATCCAGACGAACCTATTTATATTATTACAATTTGGGGAGTTGGATATAAGTTTAATGATAATTTATAAGAAAAGAATAGTATTAATTATAGAAAGCAGGATTGTATCATAAAAGATGATATAATCCTGTTTTCTACATTTCTTGCTAAAATGCAAGGAAATCGCAAGATTTTAGCCATGGGTTTAAAAGATACTTTTTAATATACTAAAAACTGTAGTACTACTAAAACAAACATAAGAAATGGAGGGAGAATAATGTTCAAGAATAAAAAAATGAAAATAACACAAGATCTAAAGGAAAGCATGGTAAAAAAGGATAATGTTAAAAAACGTCTAATTATCTCTGCTATGCAAGAAGAAAATTTAGTACTAGCACACATGGAAAGTAGTAAAAATGGATTATCCAGTGAACAGATTGAAGAAAATCGTAATTTGTATGGAAGTAATAAAATAACAAAGCATAAGAAAGAATCATTAATAAAAAGATTTGTGGAAGCTTTTATAAATCCATTTACATGTATATTGATCTTTTTAGCAATCATTTCAGCATATATGGATATCATTCTTGCAGAACCAGGTGAAAAAAATCCAACTATAGTTATTATAATTACAGCTATGATTTTTATAAGTGGAATGTTAAGATTTGTGCAAGAAACACGTTCTGGAAATGCTGCAGAAAGCTTGTTAAAGTTAATAAAGACAACATGCACTGTTAAGAGAGATGGTCATCAAATGGAAATTCCACTTGATGATGCTGTAGTTGGGGATATTGTATATTTATCAGCAGGGGATATGGTACCAGCTGACATAAGAATTCTTAATGCAAAAGATTTGTTTATAAGCCAGTCTTCATTAACTGGTGAAAATGAACCAGTAGAGAAAAGTTCACAAAAAATTATAAAAGAAGAGTCAATTTCTAATTGCAACTGTCTTGCTTTTATGGGAAGCAATGTTATAAGTGGTTCTGCTACAGGAATTATAGTAGCTGTTGGAGATGATACTTTATTTGGAACAATGACAAAAGATATTCAAGAAAAACCGACTGTTACTAGTTTTCAAAAAGGTGTAAATGCTGTATCATGGGTACTAATACGCTTTATGTTTATAATGGTTCCAATAGTATTTTTTATAAATGGAATTACAAAAGGGGATTGGGTTGATGCTTTTACCTTTGCAGTATCTGTTGCTGTAGGATTAACGCCTGAAATGCTACCTATGATAGTTACTACATGCCTTGCAAAGGGAGCTGTAGCAATGTCTAAGGAAAAGACAATTGTTAAAAACTTAAATTCAATACAAAATTTTGGAGCAATTGATATTTTGTGTACTGATAAAACAGGTACACTTACACAAGATAAAGTAATTTTAGAATATCATATGGATGTAGATGGAAACGAAGATTGCAGAGTATTAAGACATGCTTTTTTGAATAGTTATTTTCAAACAGGATTAAAGAACCTTATGGATATTGCTGTAATTAATCGTGTAAAAGAAGAAAGTGATGAGAATTATTCTTTAAGAGAAATAGAAAAGCAATATCAAAAGGTAGATGAAATTCCATTTGATTTTAGTCGTAGAAGAATGAGTGTTGTTGTTTCTGATGATTCAGGAAAAAGACAAATGATTACAAAAGGAGCAGTAGAAGAAATGTTATCTATTTGCTCTTATGTAGAACGTAATGGACAAGTGATTAATCTTACAGATGAGATGAAAAAAACTGTACTTAAAACAGTTGATAATTTAAATGATGATGGTATGCGTGTAATTGCTGTAGCTCAAAAGACTAATCCTTCACCTGTTGGTGCATTTTCTGTAAAAGATGAAAATGATATGGTGTTAATTGGATATTTAGCATTTCTTGATCCACCAAAAGAATCTACAGAAATAGCTATAAAGGCATTAGCTGAATATGGTGTTGGTGTCAAGATTTTAACTGGTGATAATGAACGTGTAACACGATGCATATGTAAAATGGTTGGATTAAAGGTAGATTATATTTTAACAGGTTCTGATGTTGATAACATGGAAGAAGACGTATTATCAGAAGTAATTGAGACAACAACTGTATTTGCTAAACTTTCCCCATCACAAAAGGCTAAGATTGTTTCTTTATTAAGAAAAAATGGACATACCGTTGGATTTATGGGAGATGGAATTAATGATGCAGCAGCAATGAAGGCATCTGATGTTGGAATTTCAGTAGATACAGCTGTTGATATTGCTAAAGAAAGTGCAGATGTAATTCTTCTTGAAAAAGATTTGATGGTATTAGAAAAAGGAATTATTGAAGGTAGAAAAACCTATGCAAATATGATTAAATATATAAAAATGACAGCTAGCTCTAATTTTGGGAATATGTTTTCAGTGTTAGTAGCAAGTGCATTTATTCCATATACACCAATGGCGAGTATACAATTAATTTTGCTTAATTTAATTTATGATATTTCATGTACAGCTATTCCATGGGATAATGTAGATAAAGAGTTCATTGAAAAGCCAAAGAAGTGGGATGCTTCTAGTATTGGTAAATTTATGATTTGGATAGGACCTACTAGTTCCATATTTGATATTACAACTTATCTTTTATCCTACTTCTTTATATGTCCAATGTTTGTACCAGGGGCAGATGGGAGAACATTTAATTCTATTCCAGTTTCAGAAGTGGCAGTAAGAAGTACTTATATAATGATGGCTCAGGCTATTTGGTTTGTAGAATCTATGTGGACTCAGACACTTGTTGTTCATATGATACGAACAAAAAAAGTACCATTTTTACAAAGTAGAGCCTCTTTTCCAGTAATATCATTGACATTTACAGGAATAGCAGTACTTACTGTTATACCATTTACATCCTTTGGAAGAATGATTGGTTTGTATCCATTTCCAAGTGTGTTTTTCTTTTGGCTAGCAGTAACTATAATTCTTTACATGCTTATTACAACTGTTATGAAAAAAATCTATATAAAGCGATATGGTGAATTATTATAAAAGGATAAATATAAAGTTGAATTTATTATAGATAAATTTGCTTATAAATTATAATGAATGAGTGGGGATGAACAATATGACAGAAATAGAAATGTGGAATGAATATAATAAAATAAATATGAATGCCAAAAATTATGAGGCTTGGTCATTTGGAGGAAATACACCTGAAATGCCTGATTTTTTAGCAGATTTAGTATTGAAGGGAATTAAAACAGCAACAGCTAGTGCATATCCTTGTTATCTTTATGAAAATGCTCCATTACCCCCATTAGGTGGATATAATATTATATTAAATACCAAAGGAGAAGCTGTTTGTATTACAGAAACATTAAAGGTATATACAATACCATTTAATCAAGTAAGTGAAGAACACGCGTACAAAGAAGGTGAGTTTGAACGAACACTGGAATCTTGGAGAAAAATTCACTCTGAAATTTTTACAAAGGAATTAAAATGTATTGGAAAAGAATTTACAGAAAATATGATGGTAGTTTGTGAAGAATTTAAAGTTGTATATCCAATAAAAGAATCTTAGAATTAAAAAAATAAGATCATATTTATAACAAATTAATTTAAAAGTTATGCTATTATGTTAATTTGTTATAAATATTATTATACAAATCATTCATTTTTTAGAGTATCATTAAATACTAAAACACCACTTTTTCCATTTCTTTTAACTTTATACATGGCTAAATCAGCTTTTTTTATTAAATTTTGCTTATCAAAGTCATTTTCATCAGAAAATGCAATGCCGATACTTACTGATATAGAAATAGGCTTACCAATAGCTGTTTTAATATTGCTTATTTCTTCAAATATTTTTTGAGCTAAACATTCAACCATATCTGGTTTATCAAAATGTGATATAAAAATCAGAAATTCATCTCCACCAAGTCGAGCTTGATAAATATGCTTATCCTGAAAACTTTTTAAGATATTAGCAACTGATACTAGAACGGCATCTCCAAAATCATGACCATAACTATCATTAACATTTTTAAATCCATCTAAATCTAAAAGCATTGTAGCCTGATTGGTGCAATTAATATTTTCATCCATAATATCATAAATTGCAGTACGATTTGGAAGACCTGTCAGTATATCAGTTTTAGCGGATTCTTCTAATTTTTTATAGCTAATATCTAATTTATTGGACATTACATTAATGGCTTTGTAAACTTGAGCAAACTCATCATTACCTTCATATGTATAATTACAATATAAATTTCCATTTGCAACAGCATCAATATTATCTATAAGTGATTCTAAGGGATTTGTGATGCCTTTTACAAATAACAGACTAAGAACTAGGGAAACAATCCCAGTTATTGTAGCTGCTAATATAATGATATTGTTTATAAAAAAACTGCTGTGATTAATTTCTGAATGTGGAATTGCTACTACGACAATCCAAGAACATCCAGAAATTAGATGATATGATGCTAGAGTTTTAGTATCTTCTAAATTGTATTGAAAGAAATAACTTTTATAAGATAGAGCATCCTTCTTTATATTTTTAAAAATTTTTTTTGATTGTTCGCTTTCTAAAAAAGGTGTGATATTTATATTGCTATTGCAAGATAGAACATTATAATTTTGATCTAATATATAAATATATCCATTTGAACCTATTTTGGAGCTGTTCACGTGTTTATCAATTTCATCAATACTTATTAAACGAAAGATGGATCCTATAACTGAACCATCATCATCTATAACTGGATATGAAATTAAAATTTCTTTTTTATCATTTTCATCAATAATTTGAAAAGTATCCATACGCTTTTCTTTTGCATCTTTATATGCTTTTGAATGTTCTAATGAAATACCTAATTTTGTTTTATCAGGGCATGCTACTATTTTTCCATTAACGTCTGTAAGAAAAATATTATTTATTCTATTATCTGTTGAAATTGCGGTTTGCTGTAATTTTATTATATCATTAAATAAACTTGAATTTAGAGCTGAATCAGTACCATTTAATGAATGTAAATATTTTTTATAAACTGAAAGGTTTGAAGAATAAATAAGTGCATTCTTTTGTGTATTATAAAAATCTGATATATATTTTGCAGAAGATTCTGCTTGATTAGAAATTATCATTTGATAATTTTTCATTGCAGAAGTTGTGTTAACTTCCATTATAATAAATGAAAGTAATAAAATTGGAAACACAGAAAGAATTGCTACAAACAGAGGTAGTTTTGTTTTTATTTTTAAATTAGGAGCTATCATAATTCACCTCAAAAATTTTAAGTATATTTATAATCAGAATATTAAAATAATATATCAAATTACAAGCATGAATTGCTTTTTTTGTTTAATATTTGTATTATATATAAAGTTTAACATAAGTCGACAGCATTTTAAATATGATGACAGAATGGGTGGATTAAAGAAAACGATATTATTATTTTAGGTAAAATAATAATAGCTTTAATTGATTGAAGTAATAACAAAACTTACATATTAAAATTTGAGAAATTATAAAATTACACACTAAATTTATGACTTATTTTCAAAAATGGTTTTTATGTAGATTATTTTTATTAAGACAGATATAATAAAAATAATCTATACTAAAAAATTTAATAATCAATAACATAGGAACAAAACAGATAAAAATTAAAATTTTAATAATAAATATGATAAGGTGTGTTAAACATGGAAGAATTAAAAAACGCAATAGAAGAAATTTCTAAAGAGAAAATAATAAAAGTAGTAATAAGTAATAAGATTAATAAGGAAACAAAATATAATAAAATAGTATTTTTATTAAAGGAAAGCAAAAATAAAGAGTATTATCAGATTGAAAAATATACAGATAAGCAGGTTTTTCATGAAAATATAGATTTGGATTTATTTAAATCTAAATTTGAAGAGAGTATAGCAATTGGATATAAGCAGGTTTCAGCTTGGTCTGATAGTGTTACATATGATCTTAGAATTTCTAAAAAGGGAAAGGTTCATCTTGGAAAGAAAATGGATGACAATGATAACATAGCAAAAAAAAGCCACAATAAGAAAAAGAATTATATATTACAAGAAGGTATGATAATAGAACCATTAATAGACCTTGGAGTATTTACTAAAGAGGGAAAGGTAATCAATTCAAAGTACGATAAATATAAGCAGATAAACAGATTTGTAGAAATTATAGACGATGAAATAAAGAAAAATGATTATAAGGAACTTACTATTTTAGATTTTGGATGTGGAAAATCATATCTTACATTTGTGCTTTATTACTATTTTGTTAAAATAAAAAAGATTAATGTTAAGATGATAGGTCTTGATTTAAAGGAAGATGTAATTAAAAAGTGTAATGAAATTGCAAAAGCTTATAAATATGATAATTTACATTTTGAACTTGGAGATATAAATGGGTTTAAATATAATAATAAAGTTGATATGGTAATAACACTTCATGCATGTGATACTGCAACTGATTATGCTTTATATAATGCAGTTAAATGGAATGCAAAGATGATTTTTTCAGTTCCATGTTGCCAGCATGAATTTAATAGTATGATGAAAAGTGATTCATTATCTATATTAACCAAATATGGTATTGTGCAGGAGAGGGTTGCAGCACTTATGACTGATGCAGTTCGTGCTAATATACTTGAAGCATGTGGATATAGAACACAACTTCTTGAATTTATAGATATTGCACATTCACCTAAAAATATATTAATAAGAGCATCAAAAGGAAATATTACAAAAGAAAAGAAAGAAAAATCTTTACTGGAAGTGAATAATCTGGTAAATGAGTTTAATTTTGAACCTACATTATTAAAACTGGTGAAAAATGATAATTTAGTGTAAAATAAAAGTATAGAAAACAATAAATTGGTGTAGTTTGATGAAATTTATTTAATATTAACTTAATAAGGAATATTAAATAAAATAAATTTAAAAAGTAAGGGGAAGAGATCATGAATAATAATATATTATTAGAATCAGGAACAGGTGAATTAGAAGTAATTGAATTTATGGCAAATAATTGTCGTTACGCTATAAACGTTGTTAAGGTTAAGGAAATAATAGAAATGCCTAAAGAAACACTGACAACATTACCAGATCCAAAGCCAGAAGTGGCAGGGCTTATATTATGTAGAGATGAAATTCTTACATTAATAGATTTAAAATATATTCTGTGTAAGAGAAATGCAGGAAATCTTGGGTCAAAGGTTATAATCTGTGAGTTTAATAAGGTTAAGGTAGCATTTAATATTGATGATATAGTTGGAGTACATCGTATAAAATGGGGAGACATAAGAAAACCCGATGATTTATCTGAAAATTCATTATCTGTAGGTAACATATTATTAAATGATAAGGTAATAATAATGCTTGATTTTGAAAAGATAGTAACAGACATTGCTCCGGGAGCTGGAATAAGTGAAGATAGACTTGTTAAAGTTGATTATAGGGACAGGTCTGATATTAAGCTAGTACTTGCTGATGATTCAGCATTGATAAGAAGACTTCTTAAAGAAACCCTTTCTAAAGCAGGATTCAAGAGCATGACAGTTTTTAATGATGGAAAGCAGGCTTTTGATTATATCGTAGGACTTAAGGACAGAAGAGGAGAAGAATTTTTAGAGGATGTAGATATTCTTATTACAGATATTGAAATGCCACAGCTTGATGGTTTAACATTAACAAGAAAAATAAAAGAAGATGAGGTTATGAAGAAACTTCCAGTTATTATATTCTCATCATTAATAACAGAAGAATTAAGACACAAGGGTGAATCAGTTAAAGCAAATGCTCAACTTAGTAAGCCAGAAATTGAAGCACTTGTTGATGTTATAGATAAATTAATAGAAAATAATAAAATTTCTTAGCATAAGAGGTTATTGAATAATTATATAATAATAAAAAAGATTGAAAGTGAATATTTTGAGCTTTCAATCTTTTTTTATTTAAGCTATTCTTGAGATACATTTTTCAATACCTTTTGCAAGAGTTCAAAAAGTATTTCAGATTCACCTTTAGTCATTCCTTTTGTAAAATATGTTTCAAATATTAAGGCTTTTTCAACCATCTTTTCATAAATATCTTTTCCTTTATCAGTTAAAACAATTTTTTTATAGCGTCCATCTTTTTCACTGGCGGTACGATATAAAAAACCGTTATTTTCCAATCTGTTAAGTATATCTGTAACAGTAGAATTTTTTAAATAAAGATTTTTTTCTATATCTTTTTGATTAATTTCAATGTCGTCATTAGTAGATATATAAAACAAGATGTTCATTTGTGATGAAGTAAGATTCATTTCTTTTAAACCCTTATCACTGATTTTTTTAAATACATTACGAATAGTACCAAAGAGCATGGAAAATTTTAAATCAGAGTTCATGAGTACATCTCCTATTCATTTAACATTAAGTATAAGTGTATTTTACCGTACTTGAATACATTTATGCAAGATATTAGTCCTATAGTACCCTCTAATAAAGAGACTTTTGATTTAATAGTGAGCGCTAAATTTTAATATATATTTAT
>ULRM01011227.1_pt1 | contig 46506 bp, 47 predicted proteins | sample 1955551 | NCBI WGS metagenome assembly ULRM01 (sample SAMEA4835686, study PRJEB28245) | human gut metagenome | biome: gut microbiome; material: fecal sample | place: Denmark | collected 2008
GGTCTTTTATTCCGAAAGGCACTTTTTCAGTGCCCTCCATAAAAGCATAGCTCTTTTTTATTTATTTTTAATTATGTAACCTGTATTATTAATAATAATTTATAACTTCGGGGAATAATATCTTTGAGGTGATAATATGTTAGGCATAATATGTGCAATAATTTCTGGAATAGCAATGAGCATACAAGGTGTGTTCAATACTCGTTTAGGAGAAAAAATAGGTTTATGGGAAACTACAGTCCTAGTTCAAGCAATCGCTTTAATATGTTCTCTAATAATATCATTTTTTTATGGTGATGGAAGCTACAGTAATTTAAAGACGGCTAATAAACTCTATCTTCTAGGGGGAGTGCTAGGTGTTATAATAACTTTTACCGTAATAAAAAGCGTTGGAAGTATGGGACCGACTCTTGGAATAGGAATAATTCTAGTTGCTCAGTTACTTGCAGCTGCTTTGATTGATGCCTTTGGGTTATTTGGAAACGAAAAGATTAAGTTTTCATTAAATAACTTCATAGGTATTGCTATTATGATTATTGGTATTGTAATATTTAAATGGAAACATTGAGAAAGGATGTATAATTTTGAATATATTTTCTAATGCCATTTTTTTATACAATTTAACTGTCAATAATATAAAAGAATATTTTAAAAAGAGTTCTTCTATAAAATCTGATGAATTAATAACAAACTCTGTTAATTGGTTTGGTCATGCTACAACTATAATTAATTTATATAATAAGGTAATTATAACTGACCCAGTATTATGCAACTTACTCGGTTATTTTAAAAGAGTTGTAGAAAAACCTTCATATATAAAGGATTTAAATGTAGATTACATACTTTTATCTCATGGCCACATGGATCATCTTCACTTTCCTTCTCTTATGAAGCTTAATAAAAGTGCAATTGTTATAGCACCTAAAGGATATAAAAAACTCTTAAAACTTATTGGTTTTAAAAATGTTGTTATACTGCATCCAGGTGATGTGTATGAAGACAGCTTTATAAAAATAACTGCATTTGAAGCCAATCATGATGGAAGACGTTTTTATTTTGGTATAGATGATGAAAGCATATCTTATCTTATTGAAAGAGAAGATAAATCTGTTTTTTTTGCTGGAGATACCGCATTAACTGAAAATTTTAAAGGTATTCAATGCGATATTGCTTTAATGCCTGTTGGCTGCTATAAACCTGATAGATTTTCATATATGCATTGTACTCCAGAACAGAGTTACGAAATGTTTAAAATGATGAACTCTCCTATTATGATTCCTATTCACTATAAAACATTCAGAATATCTTTAGAGAACTTCAACGAAACAGAAGAAATATTATTAAACTTAAATGATAATTCAATAAAGCTTCTTGATGTTGGAGAAACTTTTAGTTTTTAAAATCTATTTATTCTCATTAACAATATTACTCTTCTCCGTATAATATATATTAAAGCAAAAATTATCGGAGAATGAGTATGTTTTCAAATAAAAACAAATTAGATTACAATTTAAAGTACTACATGTCCAAAAATATTTATAAATCTTATCGAGTACTCATTAAATATAAAGACTTTCAATCTTCAATTGCGAAAAAAATCAATTCCTACAAGGGAAATGTATATCATATAATAGAATCTTCTAATATTATAAGCGCTCAGCTTAATGGACGAAGCATTGAGAGAATAATTGAATATCCTGAAATAGAAGAAATATTTCTTGATGAATACTTATTTTTATGTGGTATGAGTGTAGCTTCTGCCAATAAATCTACTTATATTGAAAAAACTAATTTATCTGGCTCAGGAATTGGTATTGGAGTTGTAGATAGCGGTGTATATCCTCATAAAGATTTAACTTCCCCAACAAATAAAATTTCACTTTTTGAAGATTTAATAAACGATATACAATATCCATATGATGATAACGGACATGGTACTTCTGTAAGTGGAATTTTGTGTAGTAGCGGATTTTCTTCTAATAATATGTACAAAGGCATTTGCCCAAAAAGTAAGCTTTATTGTTATAAAGCCTTTGACAAACTCGGTAAGGGATTTGCTTCTGATGTACTTTTCGCAATTGAAAGTCTTATTAATCTAAATCTATCTGAAGAACATAACATAAAGATATTGTGTCTTCCTTTTGAGCTTTTAAGTCATAATGTCTTTATAACAAATGCATTTCAAAAATTATTTGATCGCGCTATAGAAAATGGTATGATTCCTATAGTTTCTGCGGGAAGCAGTCTTAATAGTAAATATTCAGTTATGGGAATTGCTACATTGCAAAACTGCATTACTGTAGGCGGTCTGGATACTACAAAATCAATTATTAAACCTTATCCTTATTCTGCATGTGGCCCATTATCTAAATATGACAAACCAGATTTATGTGCCTCATGCGTAAATATCGTATCTCTAAATTGTGATAAAAATTATATTTCTGAAAAGAATGGAATCAAACTTTATCCAAAGCAACTTGATGTATCATATAAGACATTTACAGGCTCTTCATTAGCAACAGCTTATGTTTCTGGAATATGTGCATTAATCTGCGAAAAAAATCCTAACATCATGTTTAAAGATATGCATTCACTTTTACAAGTTGCTTGTAATTCCATTGATGATATCCCTAAATATATTCAAGGTGATGGTGTTATTAATTTTAAAAAACTTATAACCTAATTTTCTTTTATATTTGCACTTCTTATATACAGAGTCATTTTTTGATTAAAAAGATTCTGTATACTTTTTTTAATTTAGGAGTTAATTATTTATTATGCTATAATTATAATACTCATAGATTAAGGCTTTAAATTTCTGTCACCTATAATTGACTTAACATATACGATAAAATTGAAAGGTAGGTAGCAAATAAAATGAGTACATTCATGTTAAAAAGTAAATCTGTAGGATTTACTCCTGTAAGCAATATTTTTATTGAAAAATATATGACTCAAGCTAGAGGCGAATTTATAAAAATTTACTTATTGATGTTGAAATATAATGTTTCTGGTGAATTAGGCGTAAGCTCATCAATATTAGCCTCCTCTCTAAATTTACTTGAATCTGATATAATGAATGCATTACATTATTGGAATGATTTAGGTGTTATTAAATTAACATCTATAGATAAAATGGGAAACTTTAATATTGAATTTTTAGAGTTAGCCGATGAAGTTAAATCTCCAGCGAAGCAAATCGATTTATTAGAGGCATTGGATAGCAATAATACAAAAGATATGCTTAAAGATATAGAAGTTCTCCTAGGAAGACCTCTCTCTCCAAACGAAATGTCACTTTATTTAAACTGGCAACACGAATTTGGTTTTTCATCTGAATTAATATTAATCTTAATAGAGTACTGTGTTTCAAAAGGAAAAAGTGATCACAGATATATTGAAAAAGTTGCTTTAGCTTGGCATGATCAAAAAATATCAACTGTTGAACAGGCTCAAAATCTTATTAAGAAAACTGAGGATAAATGGATTAACATAAGAAAAATTCTATCTTATCTTGGTATCACTAATACAGATATAATGAAACCACAACAGGATATGATTGAAAAATGGATATTAACTTTTAAATTTCCAAATGAAATTATTTTTAAAGCGTGCGATGTATGCTTTGAAAGATTAAATAGAGCTGATTTTAAATATATCGATGGAATTCTTTCAAACTGGAACAAAAATAACATAAGAACTCTTGATGATATAGCATTAAAAGATAATAAAACAACTCAAAATTCATCTTTTAAAAAGAATTCATACAATAATAACACACAAAACTCAAAGGTTCCTCATAAGTTTAATAACTTTGAACCAAGACAATATGATTATGACTCTTTAGAAAAGAAATTATTAGGATGGGATAATGATGATTAAAGGATATCAAAGTGAAATTTTAAAAATATACGATAATATTAGAGATAAAGAATCAAAAGCACTAAAGAACAGAAAAGCTGAAATTGCTGATAAATATCCTGAAATTATGGAACTTGATAATCAAATACAAAAACTTTCCTTAAAAATGGCTTTATCTGTTATTAAAGCTAATGATGAAGGAAAAACCTTAAATGACTTTAAAGAAAATATAACCGATTTAAGAATGAAGAAATGTGAAATGCTTGTAGAAAGAGGATATTCTCCTGAATATCTCAATATGCATTATCATTGTACTAAATGCCAAGATACTGGCTTTATAGGAAATATAAAATGTAAATGCTACAAAGAAAAATTAATACGCCTTTACTACAAGGATTCTGAACTTGAGCAGGTTATTAAAACAAATAATTTTAGTAATTTTGATTTAAGTTTATATCCAGTGCATAGAATAGGAGATGAAAAATATTCTTCAAGAAAAAACATGGAAAATATTTTAGAGTATATTCAAAATGATTATATTCCAAATTTTGCTTCATTACATACTAACTTATTGTTTTATGGCAATCCAGGTAGCGGCAAAACATATTTATCCTATTGTATATCAAAAAACATATTAGACGATGGATATCTCGTAGTTTATAAAACTTCAGATGAATTAATACAAAATCTTCGTGATATACGATTTAACAACAATACTAATCTTGAATCACTTCTATTTGACTGTGATTTACTTATAATCGATGATTTAGGTGCAGAGCATCTTAATGAATTTTCCATTGCAGAATTATTTAATATACTTAACAGAAAAATATTAAATAAAAAGAAAATGATAATATCGACTAATTTAACTTTGCCTGATATAGTGAAGCGATATAGCGAAAGAATATCTTCACGATTAATTGGTGATTTTAAATTATTTAAATTTTATTCTGAAGATATAAGAATCAAAAAGAATTTAGAAAAGAATAGATGAGTAGCACAATGAACTACTCATCTATTTTTTAATTACAAATTTATATTAGTTATTATTGTTCTAATTATAATAACTAATATAAATTCATCATGACCTATAATTGTATATAAAATAAAACAAGCTTCAGAAAACTAAAGCTTGTTTGCACTATTTGGCGACTCAGAAGGGGCTCGAACCCTCGACCTCCGGCGTGACAGGCCGGCACTCTAACCAACTGAGCTACTGAGCCATCTCATGGTGGGCACAACAGGGCTCGAACCTGTGACCCCCTGCTTGTAAGGCAGGTGCTCTCCCAGCTGAGCTATGCGCCCATAAGATAGTTTGGTCTATGATTTCTCATAATTTTAAATATTAAATTAAATGGTGACTCCTAGGGGAATCGAACCCCTGTTACCACCGTGAAAGGGTGGTGTCTTAACCGCTTGACCAAGGAGCCATGCTATATTGTCTTCGCTTTACACTCTTGCGTTTTGCACTGTGTCGCGCTGACCACATAGACTATAATACAGAATTTCTGTTTATGTGTCAACACATTTTTTAATTTTTTTTTATTTTTTTTAATTTCATCTTATTTTTCTTATTTTCAAGTGCTTTTTTAACTAATCTTCATATGAGTTTTTAACATCAGTAATAGCATCTCTAAAGCTAGTAATAACCTTGTTTTTCATGTCTATTTCCTTCTCTAAATTTTCTATCTCAGTTCTGCATATTTGCAAAAAAATATCTTTTTCTACTTTATTGATAATTATATTATATCCATCTCTTTTAAAGTTTTGTCCTGATGCCTGTATTTCCAAGGGAAACCTATTGTTTACATTTACTAGAATTTCTTTATCCCATATTCCTCTTTTGTTTATTTTGTATTTGTCTCTCAAAACATTCAAGGATTCAATTTCTTCTTCAATTTCATCCTTTATTGAATCATAAATAGCATTATAAAGAACTATTGAAATTCCCCTTTTTAATTTTATTTTTAAAAAGTCTCTATTATTTATCAAAAAATCATCTATATCATTTTCTCTTATACATTCAACATCTTTAAATGAAAAATATTTTAATCCATTGCCTGATGGATAATTAACTATTATTTCATTATAATTCATCCTTCTAACTTTAAATGTTCTTCCAAAATCCTCTGATTTTTCATTAATAATTTTTATTTGCACTTTAACTCACCTCTGTATTTTAGTATTCCTTTCTTTTAACCTTAATATTACTATGATAAAATTTATTTAACGAAAAAATATATTTCTATTTCTTATTGGATAAAAAGATGATTATTATAATGATTTTAAGATAATACTTTCTTTATAAATTAGTAAGTTAAACTTTTCTTTTACTAAATAATTCATGGAGATAAAATAATTTATATTTTTTTACTCAAATAAAATAGGGAGTGATCAATAAAATGATTTATCACGATTTAATAGTTGTTGGCGGTGGTGCTTCTGGCCTAACTGCTGCTATTATAGCTAAAGATTTTGGAATAGATGTAGCCATTGTTGAAGGCACAGATAGAATAGGTAAAAAAATTCTTACAACTGGTAATGGACGATGCAATATATCAAATAACCGAATTTCTTATCCATATAATACTTATCATAGTGAAAATAAAGATTTCTTCGTAGAAGCTTTAAACAACCTTACAGTTGAAGATACAAAAAATTTATTTTTATCATTAGGATTGCCTTTAACAGAATTAGATAATGGAAAAATGTACCCAAAATCACTTCAAGCCTCATCTGTAGTAGATATATTTAGAATGACACTTGAAGATAAACAAATTCCTTTGTATACAAATTGTAAAATTAATTCTATAAGCAAGAAAAAAAACTTTAATCTTTCTACAAATAATGATGAATATGATGGTTTTTCATGTAAAAAATTAATTTTAAGCTGTGGTGGAAAGTCTGCTGTTAAGACTGGCTCTGATGGTACTGGATATAAATTAGCAAAATCCTTAGGACACAGCACTACAGATATGGTTCCAGGTATAGTTCAATTAAAATTAGATTATCCTTATTTAAAATCAATATCTGGAGTAAAATTCGATGGAAATGTTTCTATATTAATAGATGGTGAAGTAGTCCGAACTGAAACCGGAGAAGTCTTGTTTACTGATTATGGGATATCAGGACCACCAATCTTACAACTTTCTTATTATGCTTCCAAGGCTTTAAATAATAAATCAAAAGTTACAATAAGAATAGATATGTTTCCAAGCGAAACTAAAGAAGATGTAGAAAACTTTTTTTCAAGTCATTTTTCAATGTTCAGCTATAGAGAAATTTCTTCTGCTTTAGTAGGAACTATACATAAAAAGTTAATTCCTACATTATTAAAGGATTCAGGAATAAAAGACATCCACCTTCCTTGCAGTAATGTTGAATGGAAGTATATAAATAAACTTATTTCAAAATTTAAAACTTGGGATTTCAACTGTATTGATACAAATGGGTTTGGAAATGCTCAAGTGACTGTTGGTGGAATTAATACAAAAGAAATCAACAATTTAACTTTAGAATCAAATCTAGTTAATAATCTATATTTCTGTGGAGAAATACTTGACGTTCATGGTGACTGTGGCGGATTTAACCTTCAATGGGCATGGAGTTCTGGATATCTCGCTGGTAAATCAGCATCAGAAAACAAATAGTTAAATATATATTAATAAAACCTCTATAGTAAAATTCAACTATAGAGGTTTTTAGTACAATTAAACATTATAAACTAGTATCTTTTTCCCATTCAGCTTCTAACAAAGTTAGTTCAGTACCATCATCTTTTCTAATTGTATGATAAGAATTTATTGTATTTTCATTAACTTCTTTAATGGCTACAGATGAAGATATAGTCTCACCATATCTACTTTCTTTTTCAAACGTAACCTTAATTCTCTTTATTCTATAATCCTTAACAACTTCAATTGGAACTGCTTCAATTGCCCATTCAATATATTTTACATTATTGACATGATTATTAGAGTCTATATCGCTATATCTTATATGGAAGTCTACTGAGTAATCTTCATAATCAACTCTTTCTAATTTCTCCATACTTACATCATAATCAATATCACCATCTACTCCATAAAAATCATATTGTTCCTTCTGAATTCTTGTAGGCCTTCTTTTTTCAATATTTATAAGAAAAAATAATGCTAAAGCTTCACCTATTATATTTTCTTCACTGTCTTTAATAATATATTTTCTTAACCCATAAAACTTTTTGAAACCTACTGGCTTTGTAGTTATACTTATAGTCTCTCCAAACATAGGATATTTGCTCATTTTTATATCGTATTTGTAAAAAACCCATGCACAATTATTTTCTGTACAATATTTCATTCCTCCGCCAACTGATTCTGATTGTTGAGTTCCCACATCACATATAAAATCAATAATTGATGATAACTTACATCTCAGTCTTGAATCTACCTCATAATAATGTATCTCATAATTTTTAGTGAATTCTTTAGTCATATACTTTTGCAAAAGCTATTTCTTTATTTATATAAACTTTGCAATTCTCCTCCCTTCTGTTTGTTAATTTATACCTTATATTATATATTATCATATATCTTAAGTTAAATATAACCATTAGTTTAAATGTTTTTACAATATATTATTTTACTCTCCAAAATTTCTTATAAAAATAATCAACATTAACAATAAAAAACAAAGGACTACTATAAAAATAGTAATCCTAAACAATATAAATACTAATATGAAAAATTATTCACTAATGGCTTCTATATCTGATATTTGATTCTTATCTTTCTTTTCATCAAATTTAGCATATAATCCTGCAAGTATTGTTCCCGAAATTGAATGCCATACACATGATACTGCACATGCAACTGCTGCTTGTGGTGTAGCTGCAAAGTGAGCTGTTGCTAAATTAGTAGCAAGTCCTGCATTTTGCATTCCTACTTCAATAGATATTGTACGTTTCTTAGCTGTAGACATTTTTGTAAGAACTCCAACTCCATATCCTAACAAATATCCTAATCCATTGTGTAATAATACTGCTATGAATATCAATACTCCTGATTTAAAGAAATTTTGACCTTGCAAAGAAATAACTCCTCCAACTATAAACGCAAGCCCTGTAACAGAAACCCCTGGCATAACCTCTTGGATATCTTTAAATTCTTTCTTTTCTCCAAAGAAATAATTTAAAGTAAATCCTATTACGATTGGAATTATTACTGATTGAATTATTGATTTAAACATTCCAATAGCATTAACTTCAATTTGTGCACCTGCTAAAAATAATACTAAAACTGGTGTTAATATTGGTGATAAAAGTGTTGAGGCCGTTGTCATGCCAACAGAAAAAGGGACATCACCCTTACATAAAAATGACATAATATTTGATGAAACTCCACCTGGACAACATCCTACCAAAACTAATCCAATCTTAATTTCATTTGGCAATCCTAGCAAAGTGCCAACTGTATATGCCAACAGTGGCATAACTGTATATTGAGCTAAAGCACCTATAAATATATCTAAAGGTCTTTGTGCTAATATTTTGAAGTCCTGAGTAGTAAGTGTTAATCCCATTCCAAACATTATTATTCCAAGTATTATTGTTTGATTGGTGCCTCTAACCCATGTAAATAATTCTGGAATAAAAAAAGTTACTATTGCTACTGCAATAACAAACACCGATGTGTTTTTAGATAATAATTTACTTATTTTTTTTAATGCATTCATAATATAATAGCCCCCTAAATCTAATATGAATTTATTTTAAAACATCATCTTATTTAATTTACAGCTTAAAACAATGATGCTTTTTTGCATAAAAAAATACCTCACCCCAAACAAGGGACGAAGTAAATCCGCGATACCACCCTACTTCTATAAAATCATATTTAAAGAATAAAAATATAATTTAATAGCTCTCGTATCACATACTAAACATATGTGTTTCTTTTAACGGTGAAATACCGTTGAAGCTTACTTTATTTCTGCTTCACTCCTCCAAGATGATTTTCAGTAAAATATGTACATTAGTTTTCATCAACCACTAACTTTCTTAAGAACACAATAATACCTACTTTTTCTTTTCTCAGGATTTATTATTAATATATTATCAATAATAACACACCAATAATAATTCGTCAATAAAACAGCTATTTAATTGATATTAAATCATAATTTTGAATTAAATTATTACATTTTAGCATTTTAATTCGATACACTATTGAATCTTATATTTTTAAACATATCTAAATTACAAATTTAAAATCTTATAAATAACATGTATTTTTAATTTTAAAAATAAAAGTAGGATTTTCAATTTTGAAAATCCTACTTTTATATTATTTATTTAATGCTTCTAATAAATCGTCTAAATTAATTCCGTGAACTGCTGCAGCTTCTGCTATTGTTTCAGCTTGTGCTGATGGACATCCAACACATCCCATACCAAAGCCCATTAAAACTTCTGCTTTAGATGCATCTGCATGAACTACTTCACCGATTGTCATATCCTTAGTTATCATTGTACTTCACCTTCTTCTGCACATAACATAATAATATTGTATACAAAAAATTATATTTTATGACACAGTAAAAGTCAATACCCGACCACTTTACTAGACTATAGAGATTTTACTCTCATAGTTTGATCTCTCTTAGGTCCTACTGAAACTATTGATATCTTAGTATCTGTAAATTCTTCTATTCTCTTTAAGTATTTCTTTGCGTTTTCTGGTAATTCATCGTAGCTTCTTGCATTTGCTACTTCTTCTCCCCAGCCTTCAAATTCTTCATATATAGGTTCGCACTTAGCTAAATCTTCTAAACTTGCTGGGAAGTAATCAATAACTTCTCCATTAAATTTATATCCAACACAAACTCTTAACTTATCTAAACCAGCTAAGGTATCTATCTTAGTAACAGCTAATGAAGTTAATCCACTAACTCTACATGCAGTTTTAACTATAACTAAATCTAACCAACCACATCTTCTTGATCTTCCAGTTGTTACACCATATTCATGACCTTTTTCTCTTATCCAGTCACCAGTTTCATCAAGTAATTCTGTTGGGAATGGTCCTTTACCAACTCTTGTAGTATATGCTTTTGTAATACCTACTGCATTAGTAATCATGTTTGGTCCTATACCAACACCATTAGCTACTCCTCCTGCAGTTGTATTAGATGAAGTTACATATGGATAAGTTCCGTAATCTATATCTAATAACATACCTTGAGCACCTTCAAATAAAACTGTTTTATCAGCCTTAATATCATTGTAAACTCTAACTGAAGTATCTTGAACAAATGGTCTTAACTTCTTAGCAAACTCTAAGTATTCTTTTAATATTTCATCAAAACTTACAGGTTCTCCACCTAAAACTTTAGTTATATAAGCATTTTTCATTTCGATGTTTTCTTTAAGTTTTTCTGTGAATACATCTTCATGCATTAAATCACATACTCTTATTCCACATCTTTCAAATTTATCTGTATAACAAGGTCCTATACCTTTACCAGTAGTACCTATATCATTTTTCCCTCTTGCTTGTTCTTTAAGCTTATCTAAAACTTTATGATAAGGCATTATAAGTTGTGCTCTATCACTTATTATTAATTTTTCTGGTGTTACCTTAACTCCAACACCTTCTAAATAATCTATTTCTTCAAATAAAGCCTTTGGATCAACAACGACTCCATTTCCTATTACATTTAATTTATCTTCATATAAAATCCCTGATGGTATTAAGTGCAATTTATATTCTTTGTCACCAACTACTACAGTGTGACCAGCATTGTTTCCCCCTTGGAATCTAACAACAACATTAGCCTCTTCTGCTAAGTAATCTGTCATCTTACCTTTTCCTTCATCGCCCCATTGAGCTCCTAAAACAATAAATGCTGACATCTATTTTGCCTCCCTTAAAATAAATACTCTTTATTTCTTTAATAATCTTGTATCTTGTGGAGTTATTCATAGATAAGTAATTTAAAATGTCTACTTAACGACAAACATTTTAGAAATTTTATTATGAATTAAATAAAATTATATTTAAGTTATCTATAAATTATTTTTATATCTCCCTTTAAATATTAGCAAAGTCCATGTCAACGGTCAACTATATATCGAATATTTTTTTGCATTTTTATGAAATAATTCGTATAATTATTGTATATGAGTATATATTATGCTAATTATTTTCAAATTAATATACATTTAAACTATTAAGGAGTGTTTTCTATGAATATTTATGAAGAAGCTTTGAAATTCCATGAGGAAAAGAGAGGTAAATACGAAATCAAACCAACATGCGAAGTAAAAAACGCTAAAGATTTAAGTTTAGCTTACACACCTGGTGTTGCTGAACCATGCCGTGAAATACACAAGGATTCATCAAAGGTTTATACATACACACGTAAATGGAATACTGTTGCTGTAATTTCAGATGGAACTGCAGTACTTGGGCTTGGAGATATCGGACCTATGGCTGCTTTACCTGTAATGGAAGGTAAAAGCGTTCTATTTAAGGAATTTGGTAATGTAGATGCATTCCCTATAGTTCTTGATACTAAAAATGTTGATCAAATTGTTGAAACAGTTGCTAATATTGCTCCAACTCTTGGAGGAATAAATCTAGAAGATATTTCAGCTCCAAGATGCTTTGAAGTTGAACAAAAATTAAAAGAAAGATTAAATATACCAGTTTTCCATGATGATCAACACGGAACTGCTATTGTTGTTTTATCTGGATTAATAAATGCATTAAAGGTAGTTAATAAAAAATTAGATAATATTAATGTAGTTATAAATGGTGCAGGTTCAGCTGGTACTGCAATCTGTAAATTATTACTTTCTTCTGGCGTAAAAAATATAGTAATGTGTGATATAAATGGCGTAATAAGCAGAGACAAAGATTTTAGCGATAATAAATATATGGCTGAATTAGCGGAGATAACTAATCCACACAATGTTACTGGAATGCTTAAAGACGCTATGGTTGGCGCTGATGTATTTATAGGGGTTTCCGCTCCAAACATAGTTTCAAAAGATATGGTAAAAACAATGAATAAAGATGGAATAATATTCGCTATGGCAAATCCAACTCCTGAAATCTTCCCTGAAGATGCAAAAGAAGCAGGAATTGCTGTTATGGGTACTGGACGTTCAGATTATCCAAATCAAATCAACAATGTACTTGCATTTCCTGGAGTATTCAGAGGTGCATTAGATGTTAGAGCATCAGAAATAAATGAAGAAATGAAAGTTGCTGCTGCTTATGCAATTTCAAATGCTATTGCTGAAAGTGAATTAACTGCTGAAAATATAATTCCAAAAGCATTTGATTTAAAAGTTCAAAAATTAGTTGCAGAAGCTGTAAAAGAAGCTGCTATTAAAAGTGGTGTAGCTCAAATATAATGTAGCTATAAAAATTCATAGTAATAATATAAAACATCGTGCTTATCTATTCATAAGTGCGATGTTTTATTTTTAAATTTTAATAAAATATTCTTTTAGTAAAATTTAAAAATTGTGCACAATAATTTTTCACTAAAGTTATACACAGTTTAAATTTAAAAACTTATCCACATTCTAAAAAAATAATTTTATCCACAATATTTTTTTATTAAGTTTTCCACAATATAATAAAGTTCAAATTTTCCACATAAAAATAGAGGGAGCAGAAAAATTTTAATTTTCTGCTCCCAATTTAATTATCCACAACTAAATAAAAATTATGAAATAATTTTTATTTAGTAAATTATAAATTTAACTTTAAAAATATGTTTGTAAGTATTTCATTTAATCCTTACTTTTTACCAATTCACAAACTACATATTCTTAGATTTTTCTGCACACTTATCCATAGCCTGAATCACACTATTTCTAAATCCAAGCTTTTCAAGTTCAACTACTGCATCAATTGTAGTTCCTGCTGGTGAACAAACCATATCCTTTAATTCACCCGGATGCTTTCCTGTTTCTAATACCATTTTTGCTGAACCTAAAACACTTTGAGCTGCCATTTTATATGCTTTTGCTCTTGGTATTCCAAGCTTAACTGCACCATCTGCCATTGCTTCTATAAACATAAATACATATGCAGGTGATGAACCAGCCACAGCTATAAATCCATCAAAATATTTTTCTTCTAAAACTTCACATTCGCCAAAGCTTTCAAATATATTTATACAATATTTTAATTCTTCCTCACTTACATTTTTGTTAGGACATACAGCTGACATCGCCTGACCTACAAGTGCTGGAGTATTTGGCATTGTTCTTATAATCTTTAAATCATCACCAAGCCACTCTTCCATATTTTCAATACTTATACCTGCAGCAATTGTTATTATTAACTTATCTTCAGTTAATTCAGACTTTATTTCTTCAACTACAGACTTATACATATTTGGCTTAACAGCTAAAATTATAGTCTCACTTTCTTTTGCAACTGTTTTACTATCTAAAGTTGTTGCCACTTTAAATTCATCACGTAATTTCTTTGAAGAAGCCTCTGTTTTCGTAGAAACAATTATTTCTTCAGATTTCAAGAAACCTGATTTGATTAATCCTCCTACCATAGAACTTCCCATATTTCCACATCCTATAAATCCTACTTTTTTAATCATGCTTTAGCCCCCAATTTAAAAATTTTTTGTTATTAATTCATTTTTTATGTTTTTCTATAAATATTTTTAATTTCCACCACTACAATCATAGGATAGCTTGGATTATAACTTCACAAACTATAAGTAGTTGAAGGGAGGAATTTATATGACCTGTACTTCTATAGTATACAATAACAAAATTTCAGATCTTGATACTTTCATAACTAACATTTTATGTAATGATATAAAATCCGAAAGAATTCCTATTTCTGATATAAAGGAATTTTCTGATCATTATGTAATAACAATAGATCCATTTTATCAAAAATATAATATATTTGAAGTGTATTACAAAAACAGCTTTTTAATATTACAAATCAAACATAGAGATTCTTCAGTAAAAACCTTAGCTACAAAATTATTTTATTTACCTAATGTAAATATAAACAAGATTTCACATGTTTACTATAATGATAGTTTATCACTAAAAATTCCTAAAATCTATTTTAATAATTTTTAAATGATTTTTTAATTATAATAGCTTTTAAAACTCTAAAAGGTTGCACCATTTATAGTTTATAAATAAATTTAGATATAAGAAATATTTATTTAAATATTTCTTATATCTATAAACAATAATTTTTTATTCATTGTGAACAACATCTAAATTACCAAATTTACTGAATTGTCCAAGCCATGCTAATTTAACAGTACCAACTGGACCATTTCTCTGCTTAGCCATAATACATTCACCAATATTCTTATCTTCTGTTTCTTTATTATAATATTCATCTCTATACAAGAACATAACAATATCAGCATCCTGCTCTATTGATCCAGATTCTCTAAGGTCTGATAACATTGGTCTATGGTCAGCTCTCTGTTCAGGTGCACGGGATAGCTGTGATAATGCTATTACAGGACACTCCATTTCCTTTGCTAAAGCCTTAATAGATCTAGAAATTTCTGATACTTCTTGTTGTCTGTTACCATCTGAATTTGCTCCTCCAGACATAAGCTGCAAGTAGTCTATAACAATAAGATCAATTCCGTACTCCATTTTTAATCTTCTGCATTTTGATCTCATCTCCATAACAGTAACACCAGCAGTATCATCTATGTAAATCTTAGCTTTCGAAAGAGGACCACTTGCCATAGCTATGTTTTCCCAATCCTGATCATCTAAAGCTCCTGTTCTAAGCTTTAACATATCAACATTAGCTTCAGAACAAAGAAGCTTATAAGCTAACTGCTCCTTAGACATTTCCAGTGAAAATATTACTACACTCTTATGTTCTCTAAGTGCTACATGTTCAGCTATATTTAAAGCAAATGTAGTTTTTCCCATAGATGGTCTTGCCGCTATAAGCACCATGTCACCGCTCTGAAATCCTGATGTTTTAGCATCTAAATCAGTAAACCCTGACGGAACTCCTGTAACTTCACCTTTATTATTAAAAAGTTTCTCTATCTGCATGAAACCTCTTTCAAGTACATCACCTAAAGATTCAAAGTCCTTCGAAGTTCTATTTTCAGCTATGTTAAATATTTTCTTTTCAGCTACATCTACCACATTTTCTACATTACTTTGATTGTTATAACTCTCTTCTATGATTGTAGTAGATGCTTTAATAAGTTTTCTTAATGTTGATTTATCTGAAACAATTTTTATATATGAACTTAAATTAGCAGTAGATGGTACAGATGAACTTACCTCTGTTATGTATGTTACACCACCTGCTCTTTCGAGCATTTCTGTACTTTTTAAATATTCTAAAAGAGTGACCAAGTCTACAGCCATATCATTTCTAAACATTTCTAATATTGCTTTATATATGACTTTATGTCCATCTCTATAAAAATCTTCTTCATTTAGGCTTTCCAGAACCTTTGCAATAGCATTTTTATCGATTATCATGGAACCTATTACTGACTGTTCTGCTTCTATACTTTGAGGCAGACTTCTCATAACTGGTGCATCCAAAATTTTTCCTCCTCCCATTCTTAATTATTATCAATACTAAAAATTATATTATAAAATCTGTTATTTGAAAACAAAAAGAAAAATGCACACCAACCAATAAACATTAGTAAATTGCAGGTTGTGCATTTCCTATCTAATTAAATGCAATATCCATAAGTTCTTCTATTGTTTCTACTGTTTTTACTTGGATATCTGTATTGTTTAATGGAATTTCATGTTCATTTTCTTTTGGAATTAAAACAAGATTTATTCCCATTCTCTTTGCACCATATATCTTTTCAAAAATACCTCCAACAGGTCTAATTTTACCTTGAAGAGATATTTCTCCAGTAATTGCTATGTCCTGCCTTAAAGGTTTCTTTAATAATGCACTTATTATACATGTTGTAATAGCTGCACCAGCTGAAGGACCATCAATTTTTCCTCCACCAATAACATTAACATGAATATCGTAATCTTTGATATCTTTATCTGTTAAGCTTCTTATTACTGATGCTGCATTAAATACAGAATCCTTTGCCATAGAACCTGCTGTATCATTAAATCTAACTACTCCTGCACCCTTTTTCTTTGCTGGAAAAACAGCTGCTTCTATTTCAATTGTAGATCCTAAGAATCCACTTACACCAAGCCCATAAACATGACCTATTTCTCTTTTACTCATATCTTTTAATCTTTCAAAAGGAGTATATCTTCCAATTGATATGATTTCATCTAAATGAGATAATTTTATTTCTAAATCTTTTTCTGAATTCTCGCATGAATGTAATGCATATCCATATGCATCCGTAAGCATATTAATAGCCTTTCTTCCTTCAAATGTATAGCTACTTATTTTTTCAGCAACTCCATCTTCTAATTTAACATTCAATTTTTTAGCTGCATCATAAATTATAGCTGATATATCCTTTGATGAAAGTGGTTCAAAATAAACTTCTGTACATCTTGATCTTAATGCTGGATTTATTTCACTAGGGCTTCTAGTTGTAGCTCCTATTAATACAAAATCTGCTGGAGCTCCATTATCAAATAAATACTTTATATATTTCGGTATCATTTCATCATCTGGATCATAATAAGATGACGAGAATTCAACTCTCTTATCTTCTAAAACTTTTAATAATTTGTTTTGAAGCATTGAATCTAGTTCTCCAATTTCATCTATAAATAACACTCCTCCATGAGCCTCAGTAACTAGTCCTGGCTTAGGCTCTGGTATACCTATTTCAGCTAAATCTCTTTTACTTCCTTGATATATTGGATCATGAACTGAACCAAGTAATGGATTTGTTATTTCTCTTGGATCCCATCTCAGTGTTGTTCCATCAACTTCAACAAATTTTGATTTGTCATCAAATGGAGTAAACGGAATTTCCTTAACCTTATCAAGAGCAAGTCTTGCAGCTGTAGTCTTTCCAACTCCTGGAGGTCCATAAAGAATTATATGTTGAGGATATGGCGAAGAAAGCTTTGATATCAAAGATTTTATCGCTCTATCCTGACCTATTACCTGACTAAACTCCTGAGGTCTTAAAAAGCTCATTATATTTTTACTTGTAACTTTGCTATCTAACTCAATTAAATTATTTAATTTTCCAAGAGTTTTTTTGTTTTCAACACCCTTTTGCTTGTTAATAACAGAAAGTCTTACTTCATCTATATACTTTTCCTGCTTTTCCATTATGGACTGCTCAACTTGAGCTTCAATTTTATTCTGAACATATTTCTTTGCCAACTCATCAGAAATAAGACCTATTGTTTCTTCAACACATTTTTCTAAATCATCTTCTTTAGGTACAACTTTTAATCCCTTACCTTCTGAAAGTATTGTATTTAATGCAAAAATTCTGTCACAAGGGTTTGATGACTGTATATACTTATCTAATTTAAATCTTATAGTTCTTGCTCTAAATGCCCCTTTATCAAGAACATTTTTTGTTATTCCATACAATGCATCTATTTTTGACTCAAGAGATAAATTACTTGAAATAACCTCTTCTAATATATTAGAGTTTTCATATGAATTCAAATTTAATCCTCCTTATGCTTGTGGCACAATAATTACCTTCATCTTTGTGCTTACTTCAGGATATAACTTAACATCAATTTCATATCCACCAGCTACTTTTATTGTATCCATAACTATTTTCTTTTTATCTACTTCTACTTTATATTGTTCCTTTATTAATCCTGCAATATCTTTACTTGTTATTGCTCCAAATAACTTTCCATTTTCACCAGTCTTAGCAGTAATCTTTATTTCTTTACCTTTTAATTCACCTGCTAATTTTTGAGCTGCTTCTAATTCAGCTAATTTTTGTTTTCTTTCATTTTCTTTTTTATTATTTAAAATGTGTAAGTTTGAAGCTGTTGCCTCTTCAGCTAATTTCCTTGGAAATAAAAAGTTTCTTGCATATCCATCTGAAGCTTCTATAACTTCACCCTTCTTACCAATTTTTTTAACGTCTTGTAATAAAATAACCTTCATAATTATTCACCTATCCTTAAGTATTTTTCTATTAATTCTTTTAATTTAGTAACAACTTCATCTATTGTTGAATTTGATACTTTAGCCCCAGCAATATTCATATGTCCGCCTCCACCTAAGGATTCTAAAACAATTTGAATATTTATATCGCCAAGAGACCTTCCACTAATATATATATCATTTTCTATCTTTCCCAAAACAAAGCTTGCGGAAATACCTGATATATTCAGTAATTCATCAGCAGCTTTAGCCACAATTACAGTATCTATGTTTTCTGGAGTAATTGCAATAGCAACTTTATTAGTTACTTCTGCTGACTTTATAGTATCTGCAATTTGTAAATAACTATTTAAATCATCAGTAAACATCTTTTTAACTTCTATAGTATCAGCACCCAATGATTTTAGAAATGATGCTGCTTCAAAAGTTCTTACACCAGTTTTAAAAGAAAAACCTTTTGTGTCCATAAAGATACCCGCTAAAAGTCCTTCAGCTTCAATCCTAGTGAGATTTGGTCTGTCTACCATATACTGAATTATCTCAGTAACCATTTCAGAAGTAGAAGAAGCATATACTTCTATATAATTCAAAATATCATTTTCAATCATGTCTGGACTTCTTCTATGGTGATCTATAATTACTTTACGCTCCGCTTTATATACTAATGGAAGGTCACATATATAACCTTTATTGTGAACATCAACAATAATGACTAATGTTTTTTTATTTATATTTTCCATAGCGTATTCTACACTTGTAAATAAATCATTATATTTAGAATTATCTTTAAGTTTTTCTAAATAATAATCTATTGCATTAGTGTCTTTATTTAATACAATATTACAGGTCTTACCTAATTGCTTTACCACACTTGATAATCCCATTGCTGCACCTAAGCAGTCCATATCTGGATTTTTATGTCCTAAAATATAAACATTACTGCTTTCACAAATAAGTTCGCTTAAAGCTCTTGCTATAACTCTTGCTTTAACTTTAGTCCTTTTTTCTATTTCCTTAGTATTACCACCAAAGAATTTTATATCATTCCCATTTTTAACTACTACCTGGTCGCCACCTCTACCAAGAGCTAATTCCTTAGCAAATTTAGCACTATTATAATTTTCCTGTGGAGATATACCTCCACATCCTATTCCAATACTTAATGTAACTTCTATTGAATTTCCAAAATCAATTTTTGAAATTTCATCTATTATTTTAAATTGTTTATTAATTTCATCTTCAATATATTTATCTTGTACTGATAAGACGTATTTATTTGTATCATATTTTTCTATCATTGCTTTTAAATTATTTGCATAATACTTTATTGTTCTCTCGATTTCTGCAACTAAAAGAGGTTTATTACTTTCATCAGTCTTTCCTAATACTTCTGAAAGATTATCAACTTCTATTAGCATAATACCCTCTTGAGTCTTTTCATAATCTATAAGCTTTGTTATATCATTAAATGATAATAAATATACATATTCATTTTCTTCTTTTTCAATTACAGTTGCATATACATCATATAATTTATTATTAATATTTAATCTTTGATGATTATATTCATTGGTTAATGTTCCTTCTAAATTTAATCCTCTTGCTATACTTAAAATATTATTTCCTAAAGCATTTTCATTAGGCTGCAAAGTATTAAATAATTTATTGCACCAAATTATTTCTCCATCTTCTCTAATTAATGATAAAGGATATATAAATTGAAGAACATTATCCTCAATCCCCTTATCAAGAGTTTTTGAAAAATAATTTATATCATCTTCTTTAGTCCAAAATGAATTCAATGTATAAAAGTTATCAATACAATGAAAAATTAATAAAATTATTCCAGCTAATATATGATTAAATGAAATTAATATTATTGAAGTTATAATTAATAATCCAGGCTTAAGCAAACGTTTAAGCATAGTTACTTTATCCATAAAAGCCTCCTAAGACATCCCTAGTCTGTTCTATTACCACTAATATAACGTTTTAGTCTACTTAAACTCTTACCTTCCTTTTCAACTTGATCCTCTGCTCTGATTCCTAAGTCTAACTTTGTTTTCATAGTTTTATCTATGTCTTCAAATGGATATCCAAGTTTTTCACCTAATACATATAAAATTATTATAGCACCTGAAACACACTCCAATATAGCATCTTTAGCTACATTATTACCCTTAGTAAGTAATCTGAAAAACTCTCCTATTATACAAAGAAGTTGTGCCTTCAAGTCTTCTATAATTTTAATGTTTTTCATTATATTAAAATTATCCTTTTTCATAGACATATCCCCTCTCCCTCTTAACCCTCGTATTCTTATTGTAATTTTTTTTCATCCTTATTGCAAGAATTTATAATTTCCTTCTATATTTTACCACATTTTGTAAGTATAATACTTATTTTTTATAATAAAAATAAACTATTATATCAATAATTTATTTTTTCATCAATAATTTTGAGTTTAGTCTAAAACTCATTATATTATATTTTTACATATAAATAAAACTGTCGCACTAATAGCTTATGACTATTAGTGCGACAGCTTCTCAAATTATTACTATTACTCAGTTGTAAATGGTAATAATGCTATGTTTCTAGCTCTCTTGATTGAAGTTGTTAATTCTCTTTGGTGCTTAGCACATGTTCCAGAGATTCTTCTTGGAAGTATCTTACCTCTTTCAGTAACATACTTTCTTAACTTATTTATATCTTTGTAATCGATGAATTCAGCTTTATCTACACAGAAAGCACAAACTTTCTTTCTAGATCTTCTCATTCTACCGCCTGGTCTTCTATTGTTGTTTTCTTCTCTGCTCATTTCTTTCCCTCCTCACCTAAAAAATTTCTTAGAAAGGCATATCTCCGTCATCAACAGGAGTTATATCCTCTTCAAAGTTTCCACCACCAAATATATCATTTGTTGGTGCTGAATATTCATTGCTTGCGCCAAAACTATTGTTTGATGAATTACTTCCCTTGCTTCCAAGGAATTGAACTCCACCAAATTGATCTGCTACTACTTCAGTAACATATCTCTTAGTTCCGTCTTTAGCATCATAACTTCTGGTTTGAATTCTACCGCTGATAGCCACTTGGCCACCCTTACTCATGTAATTTGCAGTACTTTCAGCCTGTTTACCCCATATTACTACAGGAATAAAATCAGCTTCATTCTGGCCAGTCTTTGGGTTATACCTATCAACTGCTAATGTTAAAGTCGTTACTGCAGCTCCAGTTCCTGGCGTAAACCTTAGTTCTGGATCTTTAGTTAATCTTCCGATTAAAACTACTTTGTTCATTTACAACACCGCCTTACGCTTGTTCATTAACGATGATATGTCTGATAACACCATCAGTGATTCTGAATATTCTATCTAATTCTCTAGGTAATTCTGTACCAGCAGTAAAGTTAACTAATGTATAGTAACCTTCGTTTACTTTTGCGATTTCGTAAGCAAGCTTTCTCTTACCCCAAAAATCAACGTTTTCTACTGTACCTCCACCATTTTCTATAACACCCTTAAACTTTTCGATGTTAGCTTTAACAGTTTCTTCATCGAATGATGGGTTTAATATGAATATAGTTTCGTATTTTCTCATCAATTTCACCTCCTCCCCTCGGACTAACGGCCATGCTTTGCACGGCAGGGATTACAATTTATGATTATATCATTTAATTCAAAAAATTTCAAGTAATTATTTTATTTTTCTGCTTCAACTACTATTTTTTTTGCACCTTTTACAAATTTACTTCTAGGAATCATTACAATTCTTCCACATCCGGTACATTTAATTTTTATATCAGCGCCAACTCTGATTATTTCAAATTCATAAGTACCACATGGATGTTGCTTTTTCATTTGTACTATATCTCCAAGATTAAAATTCTCTACCATTAAAATTCCCCCTTATCAGAATTAATATTTATTAATTGAGTTTTTGGATATGGTATTTCTATCCCATTTTCGTCTAATGTTATTTTTATTGCTTTCCTAAGCTCATTTTCCATCTTCCATTGAGTTAATGGTTTCGTTCTTCCAACTGTTCTTATTGTAACACTAGAAGCAGCTAATGCTGATACCCCTGATACTTCTATAGGTTCATTAATAAAATCTTCATGTTCTTTTTGAAATTTATCGCAGCATTCTTTTATAGCATTTATAGCATTATCTATATCTTCTTCATAAGCTATATCAACATCAACTATAAATCGTGTATTACCCCTTGAATGATTAGTTACTTCTGAAATCATACCATTAGGAATTGAATGAATATCACCTGTAAAATCTTTTATAATAGTAGTCCTTATTCCTATTGTTTGAACAATTCCACTGAAATTTCCTATTGTAACATAATCCCCAATACCAAATTGGTCCTCAAATAATATAAAAAATCCATTGATAAAATCCTTTATCAAACTTTGAGATCCAAGTCCCAATGCAACTCCACCTATGCTTGCAAGGGTAAAGGATATTCCACCAAAGAGCACTGACAAAATACTTGTAATTCCTAAAAAATATACAGAATACTTTAATATACTTTTCATAACCCCACCAAGGGTTTTAGCTCTTTGTGGATCTAATGATAATGCGGCATTACTCTTCACTTGTTTATCTACTGCTTTTTTTATTAAGTATTTTCCTATCTTTATTGATAAATACATAATAATTACTATTGAGATAATTTTTATACCCTTATTAAACACTACCTCAAAATCTTCAAGACTTATAATTACTTTTCCTATTTCAAGCTCAGTCTTATCTAATGACAAATGTACTAGATAATTTATACCATGCACTTACTGCTCTCCTCTCAATATTACTACTCAACAACAATATATCCGTTTTCTTCCTTAAAATAGATATTCTTATACTCTATTATATTATTCTTTAATATTGAATCGATATGTTCCTTATCATCCATTCTTACACATATACCACAGCTCATAGTTATCGACGTTGGAGTCGGCATTATTCTGAATTTGTAATTTAATTCATTTAACTTTTTTTCTGCTGACATGGCATCATGTGTATTTTTAAAAACCACAATATAGTAATTCATATACTGCCACCACCTTTCACACTATAAGTTATATTATATATGTTTTTATAAGTTTATAAAGTTATTACAATTAAAATATTTTCTATTAATTAATGAAAATATCTATCCTTTATCTTATAATTATATAGATAGAGAGAATAAAGGAGTATGATATGTTTTCATTATTGACTATATGCAAAGCTATATTCATAGGATTTCTTACAGGATTTACAGCCTCAATTCCCTTAGGTCCTTCTGGTCTTGAATCTGTTAACAGGTCAATGTCTAAAGGATTCAGGGAAGGGTTCAAAGTATCTTTAGGTGCTGTTTCTGCTGATCTTTTATATATAGTTATTATAAATTTAGGTTTATTTACATTATTGAGCAAGCATCGTAATTTTCAAAGTATATTTTGGATTGTATCAGGAGTCATTCTAATTCTATTTAATCGTCTGTCATTCACAGATAGCAAAAAGAAAACTGACTCTAAAAATCTATTAAATAAATATACATCAAATGGATTTGTGACTGGTTTTTTAATTACTTTTGTAAATCCAACAACACCTTCTTTATGGATTGCACTAAGTACTACTGTTTTGAGTGTTTGGAGATATCATGGAAGAATATATTTTTTAACATCGGTATCTTCAATGATGATTGGAAGTATAACTTGGTTTTGCTTACTCAACATATTAGTAAGTAAAGGTGTTCGAAAATTAAAATCTGATTACACTAAAACAACATCAAAATTATTAAATTATTTTTTAATGATTCTCGGAATATCTTTCATTATTTTAGGAATATTTAAATTTATAAAATAATCTTTTTTATATAATGATTGTATATTGATAATTAACTTTAGAGGTGAACAAATATGGACGTTTATTTAGATAATTCTTCTACCACCTTTCCAAAACCAAAGCAAGTAATTGATGGTATGTATAACTACATGTTAAATGTTGGTGGTAATGCCGGAAGAGGTAATTATACAAATACTCTTCAAAGTAATCGATTTTTATATGAAGCACGTGAAATTGTAAGTGACTTTTTTGGTTTTTCGTCACCTAGTAATGTTATTTTTACAAACAACGTTACAACTTCATTAAATATGTTAATAAAAGGACTAATTAAGCAAGGAGACCACGTTCTAACATCTTCTATGGAACACAATTCCGTTTTACGTCCTCTTATAAACTGTAAAGAACTATTAAATATAAATCTCGATATAATTGATGCTGATGAATTTGGATTTATTAACGTTTCAGATTTTAGATCTAAAATAACATCTGATACAAAATTAGTAGTATTGACCCAAGCTTCAAATGTAACTGGATCAATTCAGAATATAGCCGAAGTCGGTAAAATCTGTAAAGAAAAAAATGTATTTTTTATTGTAGATTCATCACAAGGAGCTGGTGTTCTAGAACTTAACATAAATTCTGTAAATGCTAACGCTATTGCTTTTACCGGACATAAAAGCCTTCTTGGGCCTCAAGGAATCGGAGGATTCATAATTGATGACAAATTAAACGACTCTTGTAAAAGTATATTACATGGCGGAACAGGAAGCTTATCCTATTCTTTAGATCAACCTGATTTTCTTCCTGATAAATTTGAATGCGGAACTCATAATATGCCAGGTATTGTTGGTCTATCAGAAGGTATAAAATTCATAAATTCTACAGGATTAAAAACAATATATGAACATAATCATTATCTTATAAATTATTTACTAGATGGTCTACAAAATATAAAAGATATAATAATTTACGGTGATTCAACTGGTAAAAACATAACTACTTGTATTTCAATAAATATGAAATCTTTGGATTCCTCTGAGCTTGGTTATTTACTAGAAAATAGTGGTATAAAAACACGATGTGGTCTTCATTGTGCTCCATTAGCTCATAAAACCATCGGAAGTTATCCAAGTGGTACCGTGAGATTAAGTGTTAGCTATTTCAATAAAAAAGAAGAAATTGACTTTACACTAAAAACTTTAAATAAAATATCACTAAATAAATAGTTATTTGAATAAAACCTCCTTTATTGGAAATAAATCTAATAAAGGAGGTTTATTATATGTGTGATAATTTTTCTGTTGATTCATCTTTACCAACTGCTTATATAAAAATAAAAGAATACTTAACAAAAGAATTGAAATCAATAGTTAACAACCGCCCCATTGTAATTTTGTGCATCGGTACGGATAGATCTACCGGAGATTCATTAGGTCCTATTATTGGATATAAATTAAAACATCTTTCAGTTGATAATATTTATATCTATGGGACTTTAGAAAACCCAGTCCATGCAAAAAATCTTTCTAATATTCTAGAAAAAATAAGCTGCTACTTTTCAAATCCTTATATTATTGCAATTGATTCTTGTTTGGGATCATTAACTAACATCGGAAAAATATTTATAAAAAAAGGTCCTTTACACCCTGGATTAGCTTTAAACAAGGATCTTCCCCCTATTGGTGAGATGAATATAACTGGAATTGTTAATATTTCTGGAAGTTTTGAATTTTTAGTTTTACAAAATACTAGACTTTATACAGTAATGAATCTGGCAGATTCTATTTCTAGAGGTATTTACCATTTTGCACTTGATAATAAAGATACAACTTCTGATAACATTATTTCTCTACATTAACCATTTTATATTTTTCATATTTAAATTGTTTCACGTGAAACAATTTAAATAAAGTTATGTAAACTATTTATGTTTTTTCATTACAAAATAATTAGAACTTATATAAATTTGAATCGTAATGTATAAACTAACAATATTATAAATAATATCTTCTAATAAGATTATTAAAAAAGAAGAAGTAAGTATATTTTCATACTTACTTCTTCTTTTTATTAACTTCATATTTATTACAAGCTTCATTTAATACATATAATTCTTCTTCTGAAAGATCATATCTTGAAATTCCTTTATCAACTGGTTTTGCATAAGTTGTACTTTCTTGTCTTCCATATATTCCAGTTAATATAACACCGTCATTTTTGTCATCTAATAATGCAATGGAAAAACTCAAATCACTTCCAACATCTTCAAAAGCTTTATATCTCATTATAGCAACCTTTTGTATGCACTCTTCCATTTTAACTTCTAATCTCTCACATTCCTTGATTGCTTTTTCAGATATTTCTTTTACTTCTTCTACACTCTCTATTCTTTCTAACAGCATTTCTTCTAGATTCTTACTATTAGTTCCTTTCATAAGCCTTCTATACTTATCTTCAACTTTACCAATAGTTTTAAATAAAAATAAAATTATTATAAATAATAATACTATTATTACTGCCATTCCTATTATAATATATGGCATAAATTCATTAATCGAATTAATTAATGCTTCCAATTTACTGTCATTCCTTTCATAATTGTTTCACGTGAAACATTAAATATCAATAATATCTAATATTCTTTGCAAATCATCTTCTGAGTAATATTCAATTTCTATTTTACCTTTATTATTTTTATTAGATATATTTACTTTTGTTCCAAAATAACTTTGAAGTTGATTTTTTATTTCCTTATAATAAGGATTTAATTCATTATTTGTTTCTTTTTCTTCTGAAGTTTTGCCTTCAAGTATTCTTTTTACCAATCTTTCCAATTCTCTTACAGATAAATTTTCATCAATAACTTTTTGAGATAATTCATATTGAATCTCTTTATCTTTTATTCCGAGAAGTGCTCTTCCGTGTCCCTCAGTAATAATTCCTTCAATTATATACTGTTGAACTCTTATATCTAGATTCATTAACCTCATTGTATTAGTAATAGCCGTTCGTGATTTACCTATTCGCTTACTTAAATCTTCCTGAGTTAAATTAAAATCACTCAATAATTTTTTGTAAGCTGACGCTTCTTCTATTGGATTTAAATCTTGTCTTTGTATATTCTCTATTAAAGAAATTTCTAATACATCCTTTTCGCTGAGCTCCATAACTATTGCTGGTACATCTTTTAACCCTGCCATCTTAGCCGCTCTCCAACGTCTTTCTCCTGCAACAATTACATAAAGTCCATCATCTGATTTCCTAAGGATAAGAGGTTGAATTATTCCATGAGTTTTTATAGATTCTGTTAATTCAGCTATCTTATCATTATCAAATGCTTTTCTAGGCTGATTATTATCATTTCTTATTTCATTTAAAGGAATTAGCATCTTCCCTTTTTCATCCTGTTGTTCTGATTCTACTAAATCTTCAGGAATAAGCGCACTTAATCCCTTACCTAAAGCAAATTTCTTTCCCATCCTTTTACTTCACCTACTGTCTTTTTAAGAATTCTTTGGTTAAGTTAGTATATGCTTCAGCACCCTTACACTTATTATCATACAAAACTATCGGTAATCCAAAGCTCGGTGCTTCTGCTAATCTTATATTTCGTGCTATTGTAGTTTTATACACTTTGTCCTTAAAATATTTCTGAACTTCCTTTAAAACTTCATTACTAAGGTTAGTTCTATAATCAAACATAGTCATAAGAACCCCCTCAATTTCGAGCTTCTTATTTAAGGATTTCTTAACTAATTGTACAGTATTCATTAATTGGCTTACACCTTCTAGTGCGTAAAACTCACATTGCATAGGAATTAAAACTGAATCAACACAAGTCAGCGCATTTATAGTTAATACACCTAATGACGGTGGGCAATCTATGAATACATAATCATATTCATCTTCTATTTCCTTTAGCTTGTTTTTCATAATATTTTCTCTGTCACTTTTATTAATTAATTCAACTTCTGCCCCAGCTAATTCCATTGTTGATGGAGATATAAATAAGTTATTAACTAAATCACTTTGTACTATTGATTCTTTCATAGAAACATCAGAAATCAATACATCATATATAGAACAATCTAAGTTGTTCTTATCTATACCTAATCCACTTGTTGTGTTCCCTTGTGGATCTATGTCTATTGTTAAAACTTTGAAACCTTCCATTGCTAAATAAGAGCATAAATTTATATTAGTAGTAGTTTTTCCAACTCCACCTTTTTGATTGAAAATACATATCGTCTTCATAATTATAAGCCCAAAAAGAGCATTCCCCCCTTCCCATATATTAATATTATATATATATTTGTCCCATAATAAAAGAATTATGTTATAAAAAAGAATAAATAGTCTTAAATTGGTTAAAAAATATATTGTATTTCACAATAAAAATATTATTCATTTTTATGAGAAAAAATTAAGGCACAATTCTGTGCCTTATAAAAATAAAATCATCTATTTCTTTGGTTTTGGAATCTTTATTGTTAGCTCTAAAAATTCCTCTTCATCTTTATATCCATACTCTGCTGGTATATCGAATTTTTCAAAAACCTGCTTTATAGTGTTAACATATAATTTTGCTGGAAGTACATTTTTGGTATTTTTTCTCTTTTTCTTTAATTCTTCGCTAGAAATTTTAAGTAATTCTTTATTTATTAATTCCTCTGTCTTTTTTACATTTAATCCGTCATTTATTACTTTTTTAATTATTTTTAGTTGTAACTCCTCATTTGGAAGAGTAAGTAGTGATCGAGCATGTCTTTCTGTTAATTTATTATTTAAGCATATTCCTCTAACTTCAGTACTTAATTTTAATAATCTTAACTTATTAGCAATTGTAGACTGTTTTTTTCCCATCCTTTTTGCTAACTCATCCTGAGTAAAACTATGATCATGTATTAAATTATAATATGCTTCTGCTTCTTCAATATAATTTAAATCTTCTCTCTGTAAATTTTCTAATAGTGCAATTTCAGCAGATTCTGTATCTGTTATGTCTACTATATTACAAGGAACCTTATTTAATTTAGCCAATTTAGCTGCTCTAAGTCTTCTTTCACCTGCAACTAATTCGTAAACATCCCCTCTTTTTCTGACTGTAAGTGGCTGAATTATTCCATATTGTTTAATTGACTCGGATAATTCTTCAATAGACTCTTCATTAAAATATTTACGTGGTTGATATATATTGGGAATCACTTTATCTATATCTATCTGTATTATTTCATTATTCATGTTCTAACCCATCCCTCATTAAAATACTAAAAATTAATTATTTACTAACATATTTATTCTACTACAGCTACAATTTTCCTTTTTATATTTTCTAAAATAACATTTTTTATATGTTATTTTATTGGTTTTTTTGTTATTGTACCTGCTTTTCTAGGGTAAATTTTTTCACATGGTTTTATTTTTTTTACAACAACAAGATTATGTTTTAATTCTGTTTCCTCTATATTAACCTCACATATATCAACAAGCTGGCCACCAAGAGTTCCGATAGCATTTCTACTCTCTTGTATTTCTTGTTCTACAGAAGGTCCTTTTAAAGCAATAAAATTACCGCCAATCTTTACATAAGGTAAACAAAACTCTGATAATACACTCATATTAGCAACAGCTCTAGATGTTGATATATCAAACTGCTCCCTTAAATCCTTGTTTCTGGCTCCATCTTCAGCCCTAGAATGAATTGTTGTTACATTTTTCAACCCTAATTCTTGAACTACTGTATTTAAAAAATTAATTCTTTTATTTAATGAATCCAATAAAGTTACTTTTAAATCTTCTCTCATAATAGCAATTGGTAATCCAGGAAATCCTGCCCCTGTTCCAACATCTATCAATGTTTCTGCTTTTTTAAACTCATCTCTCTTAAATGCCTTTATACAATCTATAAAATGTTTTTTTACAACTTCTTCATCTTCAGTAATTGCAGTTAAATTAATCTTTTCATTCCATTCCTGAAGCAGTCTCATATATTTCATAAATCTCTCATATTGTTGTTCTGATAGCTGCAATCCAACATCTTCTGCTGCCTTAGCCATTAAATTAAAAAATTCCATAAATTAACCTCCACTGGTCCTTAAGATTGCTTTCCATATTGATGTTCTAAGTATATAAGTAAAACTGATATATCAGCTGGTGAAACACCAGATATACGTGATGCCTGCCCTATACTTATTGGTTTTATATTAGATAACTTTTGTACTGCTTCAGTTCTTAATCCACTTACATCATTATAATCTATGTCTTTAGGTAACAATTTTTTTTCAAACTTTTTAAATTGACTAACTTGTTCCATTTGACTTTGTATATATCCTTCATACTTAGTAAGAACATTGATTTGTTCACCAATATCATCTGATAAATCCGGTCTTTCAGGATCTAATTGTGCTAACTGAAAATACTCTAATTCTGGTCTCTGCATTAATTCATAAAAACTAATAGCTTTTCTTAAAGGAGTTGAATTTATTGATACTAAAAATTCATTTACTTCCTTCTTATTTGTAACTTTCAATGTCTTTAGTCTTTCTAATTCATCTTCGATATTTTTCTTTCTAGTTAAAAATGTATTATATCTTTCTTCTGTAACTAATCCAACTCTATGACCCATTTCAGTTAATCTTAAATCAGCATTATCTTGTCTTAGTAGCAATCTATACTCTGCTCTCGAAGTCATCATTCTATATGGCTCATTAGTTCCTTTAGTAACTAAATCATCTATAAGTACTCCTATATAAGCATCTGAACGAGTTAAAATTAAAGGTTCTTGATTTTTTATTTTAAGTGCTGCATTAACACCCGCAACTAATCCTTGAGCTCCTGCTTCTTCGTATCCAGAACTTCCGTTTAATTGTCCAGCACCATATAATCCATCAATATTTTTAAATTCTAATGTTGGTTTAAGTTGAGTAGGATCAATTGAATCATATTCTATTGCATATGCAGTTCTCATCATTTCAACATTTTCTAGCCCTGGAAGAGTTCTAAGCATTTTTATTTGTACTTCTTCAGGAAGTGATGAAGAGAATCCTCCAACATACATTTCTAAAGTATCCATACCCTCTGGCTCAACAAATATCTGATGTTGAGTTTTATCAGGAAATCTCATTACTTTATCTTCAATAGATGGACAATATCTAGGTCCAACCCCTTTAATGCTTCCATTATAAATCGGAGATCTATTTATATTTTCTCTTATAATATTGTGAGTTTCTTCGTTGGTGTACGTTAAGTAACATGCAACCTGTTCCTTCTGTAGTTTTCCACTCATAAATGAAAATGGAACTATTTTATCATCACCATTTTGTTCTATCATCTTAGAAAAATCTACTGATTTACTATTTATTCTTGCTGGTGTACCAGTCTTAAATCTTCTTAACGAAATTCCTAAATCTAATAATGATTGTGATAAATCATTAGCAGGGAATAATCCATTTGGTCCTCCGCTATATGATACTTCTCCAATTATTATTTTTCCTTTTAAATATGTACCTGTTGCTAAAACTACTGCTTTACACTTAAATACAGCACCATTTTTAGTTACTACACCGCTCACTTTGCCGTCTTCAACTATTAATTCTGTAACTTCTATTTGTCTTATCTTTAAATTATCTTGTTCTTCTAGAACCTTCTTCATTCTAAATTGATAATCCTTTTTATCTGCCTGAGCTCTTAATGAATGTACTGCAGGTCCTTTAGATGTATTAAGCATTCTAGATTGAATAAATGTATGGTCAATATTAACTCCCATTTCTCCGCCCAAAGCATCTATTTCTCTAACTAAATGTCCTTTAGCTGTACCACCTATATTAGGATTACAAGGCATTAATGCAATTGAATCTAAATTTATTGTACAAACTAATGTGTTTAACCCCATTCTAGCAGAAGCCAGTGCTGCTTCACAACCAGCATGCCCAGCTCCAACTACAATGACATCAAATTGTCCAGCTTCATAATTTACTGCCATTTTTTCTTTACCTACTTTCCACAACAAAATTCACTGAAAATTTTATTTAATAAATCTTCCTCTAATTCATCACCAGTTATTTCACCTAAAGCCCTCATAGCTGATGTTATATAGATTGATATTAAATCTAGATATTCATTCAAATTAATCTTTTCTAATGCTAAATTACAATCTTCTAAGGATCTGTATAACGCCTGTTTATGTCTCGTATTTGAAATTATTAAGCTTTCAGAATCAATTTCTCCATTAAAGAAAAGATTCTTTATTTCTTCTTTTAAGTTTTCAATTCCGAATCCTGTTTTTGCAGATATCTCTATTGTTCTGTTTAAACTTGTAATAACTTCTTCTGATAACTTACATTCCAAATCTACTTTATTTAGCAACGCTATATACTTTTTATCATTAATTGCATCTATTATAACCCTATCTTCATCATCTAAAGCTCTAGATGTATCTAGCATTAATATAACTAAATCTGCTTCTTCAATCTTTTCCTTTGATCTTTCAACACCAATTTTTTCTACAGTATCTTCTGTGTCTCTAATACCAGCTGTATCTGTAATCTTTATCGGTATTCCATCTAAATTTATATATTCCTCAATTATATCTCTTGTAGTTCCAGGTATATCTGTTACTATTGCTCTCTTTTCTCTTAATAGCGAATTAAGTAAAGATGATTTACCTACATTAGGTTTTCCTACAATAACAATATTAAGACCATCTCTTATTATTTTTCCTTCATCTGCATTTTTTAATAATGAATTAATTCTTGTAATAGTCTTAGTTATACTGTCTTTAATCTGAGCAATTAAATCATCATCAACTATATCTTCATCATCTTCTGTAAAGTCCACAGCATATTCGATTAATGCTAATACATTTAAAAGATATTTTCTCAATTCTCCAATTTCTTTTGAAAGTGCACCTTTACTCTGCATCATAGCTGACTTCATAGATAATTCAGTTTTGGCCTTTATAATATCCATTGTTGCTTCTGCTTGACTTAAATCTATTCTTCCGTTTAAAAATGCTCTTTTAGTAAACTCTCCTGGTTCAGCTATCCTTGCTCCAGCTTTAACTATCTGATTTAAAACTCTGTTAGTAGCAACAACTCCACCATGACAATTAACTTCTATTACATTTTCTCCTGTATAACTTCTAGGTCCTTTCATATAACTTAGAATAACATCATCAATTATATCTTTAGTGTCTAAATCCACTATTGTTCCATATCTCATAGTGTATGTTTTCATATCTTTTATATCTTTTTTGCTCTTTGGAGCAAAAATCTTGTCAGCAATTTCTAGGGCTTTTTCCCCGGAAATTCTTATTATAGCAATTCCTCCTTCTCCAATTGGAGTTGCTATAGCACAAATAGTATCAAATTCTCTCATCTAGTATCCTCCTTAAAAAGAAGCTTTTATTATTAGTATATCCAGTTTGAACTAATATCAATTTTACATAACAAAATTTAATTAGTCAAAAATATATTGCATTAATTTAAAGTACAATTTTTAATTGCCTATAAAAAGAGAAAGCCCGTTCAGGCTTTCTCTTTAAATATTTCTGTTTAATTCTATAACTACTCGTCTAAATGGCTCTTCTCCTTCACTGTATGTCTTAACATCAGAGTTATTTTGAAGAGCAGAGTGAATAATTCTTCTCTCATAAGGGTTCATTGGCTCAAGCTTATATGCTTTACCACTCTTTTTTACTCTTGATGCACTTTTAAGTGCAACACCCTTAAGAGTTTCTTCTCTTTTGCTTCTATAATTTTCAGTATCTAATATAACTTTTTTATGAGGAAGTTCATAATTTTTATTAACTACTAATGAAACTAAATATTGTATAGAATCTAATGTTTCTCCTCTATAGCCAATTATAAGCCCCATATTCTTACCGCTTAAATTGATTTTTAAAGTATCATTTTCTTCAACAATATTTATTTCAGCACTTAATTCCATGCTATTAAGAATAGTACTTATGAATTTTCTAGCTTCCTCAATATAGTCATATTTACTTGTAACTTTAATCTTAGCGCGTTTAACTCCTATGACATTGAACAATCCCTTTGAGCCATGTTCTAAAACTTCAACAGTTACGTTGTCTTTAGTTAAACATAATTCATTTAAAGCTTTATCCAATGCTTCTTCAACAGTTCTTCCTTCTACTTCTATTGATTTCATGTGTTAACTCACCACCTCTAAATTCAAAAGCAAAATTTAAAAATAAAAATTTATATTACTTCTTCTTTTTTTTCTTTTTCTTACTTGCTAAATTTTTAGGTTCTTCAACTTCCATAGCAAACTTATTTTCTTCTTGTCTATTTACTGCTGTTTCTTCTTTGATTTTATCTTTTACCGCTGGTCTATAGTTTAAGAAGTAAGTTTGAACAGCTTGAATTAGGTTACCCATAATCCAATATAAAACTAGTATCGCCTTAAAGTTTAATGACATGAATCCCATCATACCAGCCATCATCAAATTCATAGTTCCCATACTCATTCCACCTGGCTGCTGTGGTGTAGCCTTTGTCATTAAATAAGAAGGTAAATATGTAGATAAAGCTGCTACTATAGCTAATATATAGTATGGATCTGGTGCAAATACATCTTTTATCCATAAGAATGATGCAACTTGACCCTCTGGTAAATTAATACCCATAAACACCCAATATAAAGCCATTAATATTGGTAGTGGTAATAATGTTGGAAGGCATCCCCCTACCATACTTACATTATTATCTTTATATAATTTCATTACCTCTGTATTCATTTTTTGAGGATCACTTTTGTATTTATCCTGAATTTTCTTAATTTCAGGTTGAATTTTCTGCATTCCTCTAGTGGATTTTGCAGCTTTGATATTAAATGGTAATATTAATAGTCTTACTGCTACTGTAAAAGCAAGTATTGCTAAAACATACGATAGACCTAGATCAGTTACACCCATGCCAACGATTACGTTATGAAAGTAATCAAATATGTTTCGCATAAAATCAACTATCGCTTGAAACATAAAAAACTATTCCTCCTATTCATTTATTTTACTGGGTCATATCCACCTTTAGAAAAGGGATTACATCTTAAAATTCTGTAAACTGCCATAATACTTCCTCTAAATGCACCATATTTATTTATAGCATCTAAAGCATATTGAGAACATGTAGGCCTGTATTTACAGCACGAAGGTCTCCCTGGTGAAATAAATTTTCTATAAAAATTAATTAGACTTATTAGTAGTTTCTTCATTAATATATAAGCCTGCCTTTTTAATTAAATTTATCATAGATTTTTCTACGTCAAAATAATTTTTGTCTACGATAGGATTTCTAGCTATAAAAATAAAATCGTATCCTTTTAATATATAATTGCAATTTAATCTAAAACTTTCGCTTATTAATCTCTTTGATCTACTTCTAACAACACTGTTTCCAACTTTTTTACTTACAGAAACACCTAATTTATTATAAAGATTATTTTCTTTATCTTTATTCCTTTTATTTTTTAATATATACATAACTAGAAGTTCATTGGCAAAAGATTTGCCTCTTCTATATACAAATTTAAATTCAAAATTTTTTTTTAATCTATAAATCATAGATATTAAAACCCCTTTTTTCCGCCATTTGCAGAAAAAAGGCCACTAAATGCGGCCCTTATGCTGTTAATTTTTTTCTTCCTTTTTGTCTTCTGTTCTTAAGAATGTTTCTTCCTGATGCAGTACTCATTCTTTTTCTGAAGCCATGTTCTTTTTTTCTTTGTCTTTTTTTAGGTTGATATGTCATGAACATTACACATGCACCCCCTTAAATATATTATTTATAGCAAAAACTATACTTCATGATTTTAAATTTTACTTTTCTATTATATATACAACATAAATTTCTGTCAAGGTCTGTAAAGTGTCCATTATTTGTTGATAAAATTATCAACATGTAATTTTTTTGTGGATAACTTATTGAATAACCATATTTACTTATGATATCATATGTGTATATTGTGAATAACTTATTTAAAACATAGTTTATCCACAGTTGTGGATAAAGTTGTGTATAACTTGTTTATTCTTTTCAATTAAATTATATCTAGAATGTGATAAATCCTGGGTTTATCACTGTTTATAATTTAATTTTTCGTGTTGTTACTAATTTTTTTCAACATAACTCTATACACATAATTATTAACATGTTGATATATTTATATACATATTAGGGTATAATTTAAAACTGTTGATATATTTGTTGATAAGATGTACATAATATTAATAAAAATTTTTTATTAGATATATGGAGGAATACAGATACATGGATGCGGATCTAAAAAATATATGGGCAAAAACTTTAGAAACTATAAAAAGTGAATTAAGCGAGGTTAGCTTTAATACATGGATTAAAAGTTGTGAGCCGATTTCTATATCTTCTGACACTATAACGATAAGCGTTCCTAATTCTTTTACTCAAGATATATTAGATAAAAGGTATAAAGATTTAGTTGCTAATTCAATAGAAGTAGTCTGCTCAAAATTATATAAAATCGAATTCGTAATAGCATCTGAGGCTTCTGAAAAGGAAGATTTAAAAGAGACTTCTTCTAATTCAGCATCAAAATCCATCGTAGTAAATGATGAAATGTCATCAACATTAAATCCAAAGTACACTTTTAATTCATTCGTAATAGGTAATAGTAATAGATTTGCTCATGCTGCTTCCTTAGCTGTAGCAGAATCCCCTGCGAAAGCCTACAATCCTTTATTTATATATGGTGGAGTTGGACTTGGAAAAACACATTTAATGCATGCTATAGGACATTATATTTTAGATAATAATCCTAGTGCTAAAGTAGTCTATGTGTCATCAGAAAAATTCACAAATGAATTAATTAATGCTATTAAGGATGATAAAAATGAAGATTTCAGAAATAAATATAGAAATGTTGATGTACTTCTTATAGATGATATTCAGTTTATTGCAGGCAAAGAACGTACTCAGGAAGAATTTTTCCATACATTTAATGCTCTTCATGATGCTAATAAGCAAATTATACTTTCATCTGATAGACCGCCAAAAGAAATTCCAACATTAGAAGACAGATTAAGATCTAGATTTGAATGGGGACTAATAGCTGATATACAAGTTCCAGACTTTGAAACAAGAATGGCAATTCTTAAGAAAAAAGCTGATGTTGAAAATTTAAATGTGGCGAATGAAGTAATGGGATACATAGCTACCAAAATAAAATCAAACATAAGAGAACTCGAAGGTGCTCTAATCAGAATAATTGCATATTCTTCATTAACTAACAGAGATGTTACTGTTGATTTAGCAACTGAAGCATTAAAAGATATTATATCGAAAAAGCAAGGAAAGCATATAACCATTGATCTTATTCAGGATGTGGTATCAAGCTACTTTAACTTGCGTGTAGAAGATTTAAAATCTCAAAGAAGAACTAGAAATGTTGCTCATCCAAGACAAATTGCAATGTATTTAAGTAGAAAGCTTACTGACATGTCCCTTCCTAAAATAGGCGAAGAGTTTGGTGGAAGAGATCATACAACAGTCATACATGCATATGAAAAAATATCAGAGAATCTAAAAACTGATGATTCGCTGCAACATACAGTTAACGATATAACGAAAAAATTAACTCAAAATTAATCCACAAGTTGTATATAATAACTATCTAATAACTTGTGGATAATAATTTTTCAACAATAGCCCTGTGGAATTTGTGGATAACTAGGTGTATTTGTCACCAACTTATCCACAATCTTTTCCCATGCAATTTTGTTGATATATCTATTGTTGAGATGGTTATCAACAGAATTAACAGCACCTACTACTATTATTACTATAAATTTATATATATCTATCTCTATTCTTACGCAAAATACCTGTGTATAAATAAGGAGGAACTTAAATGATTTTTACATGTGAAAAACAAGAAATATTAGAAGGTATCTCAATAGTTCAAAAAGCTATTACTGGTAAATCAACAATGCCTATATTAGAAGGTGTATACATAAAGACTAATGAACTAGATTCATCATTAACATTGATAGGATCAGATATGGATGTTAGTATTCAAACTACTGTAAATGCCAATATTATAGAGCCAGGAAGTATAGTTATTGATGCTAAAATATTTGGTGAAATAATTAGAAAACTTCCAAACTCAACAATAAAAATAGAAACTATTGAAAATCAAGTTATAAGAATTACTTGTGAAAAATCAGTATTTGACGTAGTTTATATGAATACGAATGAATTCCCAGAACTACCTGAGATAAATGAAGATTTAAAGATTTCAGTTAATCAAAATATATTAAAAAATATGATAAAAGGTACATCTTTTGCAATAGCTCAAGATGAGACTAGACCAATACTTCAGGGGATTTTATTTGAAGTTAAAAACAAAAATTTAAATTTAGTTGCATTAGATGGATATAGATTAGCTATAAAAAGTGAATTTTTAGATAGTGATATAGAAATAGAAGTTGTAATACCAGGAAAAACTTTGAATGAAGTTTCTAAAATACTTGAAGATGTTGAAGATATTGTGGATATTACATTTACAAATAATCATATTTTATTTAATTTAGAGAAAACTAAAATAATATCAAGATTATTAGAAGGTAAGTTTATAAATTATAATTCTCTGTTACCTCAAGAACATAAATTATCTGTTCATGTAAATAGACAAGAACTTCAAAATTCAATAGAAAGAGCATCTTTAATGGCTAAAGATGGGAATACGAATTTAATTAAACTTGACATACAACAAGACAACTTGATTATCTCATCTAATTCTCAATTGGGAAAAGTTAGAGAAGAAATATCTATGAAATTGCAAGGTGATGAAATACAAATTGCATTTAATTCAAGATATCTATTAGATGTATTGAAAAATATGGAAGAGGATGAAGTTGTTTTAAAAATGACATCAGGTATTAGTCCGTGCGTTATAGAGGAAAATAATAATGAAAATGCGAAGTATTTGGTACTTCCAGTTAGACTTATGAGATAAGGAGGATAAATATTTTAATTAATATTTATGCAGAAAAAATGAATAAAATAAAGATTGAAACTGAAATTATAAAATTAGATGCTTTTTTAAAATGGGCTGCTATTGCAAGTTCTGGTTCAGAAGCAAAATTTTATATACAAGATGAAATGGTAAAGGTCAACAATGAAATTTGCACTCAGCGTGGTAAAAAATTAAAAGCTGGTGATATTGTAAATTTTGATGGTGTTGATTATGAAATAATATAAGAATTTTTTTAAGAATAGATTGTTAAATTTATAAAACTGTATTCAAAGGTTATTTTCTGTTATCATAGAACTTAGGAATAATGGTTAGATGATTTAACAATCTAAAAATTAAAATAAACTCTTATTTTATTATTATGATATAATTATTATAGGTGTATTTTTTATGTATATTAAAAATATAATGTTAGCTAACTATAGAAACTATGAGACTTTATCACTTGAATTAAGTAAAAACGTTAATGTTTTCATTGGTGATAATGCTCAAGGAAAGACTAATGTACTTGAGGCTATTTACTATTGTGCATTTGCTAAATCTCATAGAACATCTAAAGATAGAGAATTAATAAATTGGAAAAATGACAAGGCATATATCAGTTTACTTGTAGGAAAAGATAGACTTGATAAAAGAATAGATATAAATATTCTAAGAGATGGTAAGAAAGCTATTAAGGTTAATTCCATAAAAGTTGCTAAAATAGGTGAGTTATTTGGAACGTTTAATGTTGTAATGTTTTCACCAGAAGATTTAAAAGTTATTAAAGAGGCACCAAATCTAAGAAGAAAATTATTAGATATGGAGTTATCACAAATAAATAAAAAGTATTATTTTAATTTGGTTCAATACAATAAAATTTTAAATGAACGGAATATTTTGCTTAAAAGCAGGAACTTTAATGAGGACGTTTTAGAGGTATATGATCTTCAGCTGGTTGACTATGCTGATTATATTATTTCAAAACGGTTAGAATATATAGATAAAATAAACTTTTATGGAGAAAAAATACACAGAGAAATAACAGCTGATAAAGAAGAGATTAAATTTAAGTATAGCTGTAATGTCGATTTAACTAATTATAAAAATAATTATTTAAAAAAATTACAAGATAATATTAAGCGTGATCGAGAGAAGGGATTGACATCAGTAGGTCCTCACAGAGATGATTTTAATGTTTTTCTAAATGATATAGATGCTAAAACATTTGGCTCTCAAGGTCAGCAGAGAACAGCTATTTTAACAATGAAATTTTCATCGCTAAAAATAATTAAAGAAATTACAGGAGAATATCCTGTTTTATTATTAGATGATGTTCTTTCGGAACTTGATGTTAATAGAAAAAAATATATATTAAGTACAATCCATGGTATACAAACAATAATAACATGTACTGGTATTGAAGTTTTAAGCGATTATTTAGACGACAATGCAAAAATATTTAATGTATCAAGTGGAAGAATTTTAAATTAAAGGAGGAAGATTTCGTGTTTTTACATTTAGGTGAAAATGTTGTGGTTCCTATCAAGGATATTATTGGAATATTCGATATACAGAATACAATGTATAGTTCAGATACAATACAGTTCTTAAGATTAGCAGAAGAAGATGGGTTTGTAGAGAGAATTACAGATGAAAGACCTAAGTCTTTTATCATTGCAGAAGTTGATAATATGAGTAAAATATATCTTTCACCTATATCATCAACTACATTAACAAAGAGAACTGACATGGATTATAATTATTAATTTAAAGGATTTATCAATTTATCAGTTAATTTTATAAGTTTAGGAGGAGTCTGATTTGGAACAAAATAATAGAAAATATGATGAAAATCAGATACAGGTACTTGAGGGATTAGAGGCAGTAAGAAAAAGACCTGGAATGTATATTGGAAGTACAAGTTCAAGAGGTCTACATCATCTAGTTTATGAAATAGTAGATAACAGTATTGATGAAGCATTAGCTGGTTATTGTAAAAAGATAGAGGTAAATATAAATAAGGATAACTCTATTACAGTTACAGATGATGGTAGAGGTATGCCCGTCGGAATACATCCTAAAATGGGTAAATCTACTGTTGAAGTTATAATGACTATACTACATGCCGGAGGTAAGTTCGGTGGCGGAGGATATAAGGTTTCTGGAGGATTACATGGTGTTGGTGCATCTGTAGTTAATGCTCTGTCAGAAGAATGTAGAGTTACAGTTAAAAGAGAAGGTGCTATATGGCAGCAAGAATATAGCAAAGGTAAGGTTCTTACTGATGTTGAAAAAATAGGTGAAAGTAGTGAAAGTGGAACACAAGTTTACTTTAAGCCTGATGCTGAAATATTTGATGAAGTAATCTTTGATTTTGAGATATTAGCACAAAGATTAAGAGAACTAGCGTTTTTAAATAAAGGAATATACATAAAGTTAGTAGACTTAAGAGAAGAAAATGAAAAAGAAGAGGTTTTCCATTATGAAGGTGGTATAAAATCCTTTGTTTCATACTTAAATAGAAATAAAGTAGCTCTTCATGAAGAACCAATATATATTGAGGGAATTAAAGATAATGTATCTGTTGAAGTAGCTCTTCAATACAATGATGGATATACAGAAAATATTTTTTCATTCGCTAATAATATAGATACTGTTGAAGGTGGTACTCATTTAGTTGGATTCAAAACTGCACTAACAAGAGCGTTTAATGACTATGCTAAAAAATTTGGTCATATTAAAGAAAATGACAAGAATTTTACTGGTGATGATATTAGAGAGGGCCTTACAGCTGTAGTATCTGTTAAAATTGAAGAGCCTCAATTTGAGGGTCAGACAAAAACTAAATTAGGAAATAGTGAAGTTAGAGGTATAGTTGATTCTATTGTAGGTGAATGCATATCTACTTTCTTAGAAGAAAATCCATCAGTAGGAAAAATGATAGTTGATAAAGCACTTATGGCAGCAAGAGCTAGAGATGCTGCAAGAAAAGCAAGAGAATTAACAAGAAAATCTGTTTTAGAAAGATCAACATTGCCTGGGAAATTAGCTGATTGTTCATCTAAGGATCCTAAGGAATGTGAAATCTATATAGTCGAAGGAGATTCTGCCGGCGGCTCAGCTAAACAAGGCAGAAATAGAAAGTTCCAAGCAATTTTACCATTAAGAGGTAAAATATTAAATGTTGAAAAACAAAGATTAGATAGAATCTTAAATGCTGATACTATAAGATCAATGGTTACTGCTTTTGGTGCTGGTATTGGAAATGATTTTGATATTGAAAAGATAAGATATGATAGAATAATAATCATGACCGATGCCGATGTTGATGGTGCTCATATTAGAACGCTGTTATTAACATTCTTCTATAGATATATGAGACCGTTAATAGACGAGGGGCATGTATATATTGCACAACCACCATTGTACAAAATAAGCAAGGGTAAAAAAGAACATTATGCTTATAGTGATGCAGAGTTAGAGCAGGTATTAATTGATTTTGGTGGAAAAGACAATTCTACTGATATACAAAGATACAAAGGTCTTGGTGAAATGAATGCGTCTCAATTATGGGATACTACAATGGATCCTGAACAAAGAATCTTGTTAAGAGTTAATGTTGAAGATGCTATGCAAGCAGATGAAATATTCACAATCTTAATGGGAGAAAAGGTTGAACCAAGAAAAGAATTTATACAACAAAATGCTAAAAATGTTGTTAACTTAGACATTTAGTACTGATATGAGGTGAAGTACATGGATATATTTAATGAGGGAAAAGTTATACCTGTAGATATTAATCATGAAATGAAAAAGTGTTATATAGACTATGCAATGAGTGTTATTGTTGGTCGTGCATTACCAGATGTTAGAGATGGTTTAAAGCCAGTTCATAGAAGAATACTTTATTCACTACAGGGGTTAGGCTTAACTCCAGAAAAAGGATACAGAAAATGCGCCAGAATAGTTGGAGAAGTTTTAGGTAAGTATCATCCACATGGTGATAGCTCTGTTTATGATGCTTTAGTACGTATGGCTCAGGATTTCTCTATGAGATACATGCTTGTTGATGGTCACGGAAACTTTGGTTCTGTTGATGGAGATAGCGCAGCTGCAATGAGATATACAGAAGCAAAAATGAATAAGATAGCTGTTGAAATGTTAAGAGATATTAACAAGAATACAGTTGATTTTATGCCTAACTTTGACGGTGAAGAACAAGAGCCGGTAGTATTACCATCAAGATTTCCAAATCTTTTAGTTAATGGTTCATCGGGAATAGCTGTTGGTATGGCTACTAATATTCCACCACATAATTTAGGTGAGATAATAGATGGTACTATAATGCTTATAGATAATCCTGAATTAACTGTTTTAGATCTTATGACTAAAATTCAAGGACCAGATTTCCCAACAGGTGCAACTATTATGGGGAAAGCTGGTATAAGAGCTGCTTATGAGACTGGAAGAGGTAAGATTGTTGTAAGAGCTGATGCAGAAATTGAAGAGGAAAATGGAAGACATAAGATTGTTGTTACAGAAATTCCTTATCAAGTAAATAAAGCTAAGCTTATAGAGAATATTGCGGACTTAGTTAAAGATAAGAAGATTACTGGAATATCAGATTTAAGAGATGAATCTGATAGAGATGGTATGAGAATTGTAGTTGAATTAAAGAGAGATGCTAATCCAAATGTAGTTTTAAATTTATTGTATAAGCATACTAAATTACAGGATTCATTTGGAGTAATCATGTTAGCGTTAGTTAATAATGAGCCAAGAGTATTAAATATTAAAGAAATATTAAGCAACTACATAGATTATCAAAAAGAAGTAATAACTAGAAGAACTGTATTTGAATTAAATAAAGCGGAAGCAAGAGCGCATATTTTAGAAGGTTTAAGAATAGCTCTTGATAATATTGATGAAGTAATCAGTATTATAAGACATTCAAAAACTGCTGAAATTGCTAAGAATACATTGATGGAAAAATTTGCTCTTTCTGATAAACAAGCAACTGCTATCTTAGAAATGAGATTGAGAAGGCTTACTGGATTAGAAAGAGAAAAGATAGAAGAAGAGTATGCTGAATTAATGAAACAAATAGAATACTTAAAATCTATATTAGCAAGTGAAGAAAAGCTTTTAGGAGTTATTAAAGATGAGTTATCAGATATAAAAGCCAAGTATTCAGATGAAAGAAGAACAAAAATAGAAAAGGTTGTTAATGAAATTGATATTGAGGACCTTATCCAGGAAGAAGATGTTGTAATAACGTTAACTAACTCTGGGTATATAAAGAGAATTTCAGCAGATACTTATTCGGCTCAAAGAAGAGGTGGAAAGGGTATTCAAGCTATGACAACAAAAGAAGATGATTTTGTTGAACATGTTATGATTACATCTACCCATTCTGATGTATTATTCTTTACTAATAGAGGTAGAGTGTACAAATTAAGAGCTTATGAGATACCTGATGCAGGAAGACAGGCAAAGGGTACAAATGTAATTAATTTAATAGCAATAGAGCCAGATGAAAAGATACAGACTGTACTAACAGTAAGTGATGGTAAAAAAGAAGGATTCTTATTCATGGCGACTAAGAATGGTATTGTTAAGAAAACTCACATAAGTGAATTCAAAAATCTAAGAAAGAATGGATTAATTGCTTTAAGTTTAAAAGATAATGATGAATTGCTAAAGGTTAAAAACACTTATGGTGATGCAAACATTATGATAGTAACTCAAAATGGTTATGCCGTAAGATTTAATGAGAAAAACGTTAGAGCAATGGGTAGAACCGCATCTGGTGTTAAGGCTATTAATCTAAAGGATGATGATGTTGCTGTTTGTATGGATATAGCAGTTGATGGCGAAGAATTATTGGTTATAAGTGAAAATGGATTCGGTAAGAGAACTCCTGTCTCTGAATATAAAGTTCAAAATAGAGGGGGAGTAGGTTTAATCACATATAAGATAAGTGAAAAGACTGGAAAACTTACAGGTGCCACTATTTGTAAGGTGGATGACGAACTTATGTTGATAAATTCTAGTGGTGTTGCTATAAGAATTAATGTTGCAGATATTTCAGTTACTAATAGATCTGCAATGGGTGTAACATTAATGAGAACAACTGAAGACGAAAAAGTTGTTGCCATAGCAAAAATATTGAGCAGCGATGATTCAGAGGAAGATGAAGAAAAGTTGGAAAGTAATACAACACCAGAAACTATTGAAGAGAATAGTAGTGAATCAAATAACGAAGAATAATTTAATATTCATATAGCTTTTGTAATTATAAAAATGGATTAGCAATGTTATGTTGTTAATCCATTTTTTATTGCTAATAATTAAAAGTAAAATATAAAAATATAGTAATTAGCTTATTATATGATAGAATAAAGGACAAAATGCATATAATATGAGCCACGTGTATCGTTATAAGAAAAGTAAAGAAAAATAAAGGATAATAGAGAAATATAATAATATTTTTAAAATATAGAACTATATAAATATATTCGTATTGTTTTATATGTTAAGATAAAACACGTCGCAGAGAGCGACAAGAAACAACAAGATAAGATCAAAATTATTAATTAAAACAAAAAATTAAAAGTTTTGAAAAAAGTTGTTGACATAAATCAAATCAAGTGATATACTAAGTGAGTCGCTTGGTTGTGACAAAATAACAACGTAAAGTTGTGAAAGAAAATGGTCTTTGAAAA